>ERZ1034363.157-NODE-157-length-48051-cov-4.807521_pt1 | contig 48051 bp, 48 predicted proteins | sample MGYA00520616_ERZ1034363 | MGnify/ENA primary metagenome ERZ1034363 (study PRJEB33736, sample SAMEA104284506) | Azolla filiculoides | biome: Urban; feature: Water surface; material: Ditch water | place: Netherlands | collected 2015-10-28 | depth 0-0.1 m ...
CTGCGGATTTCCTTGGTATCGCCGTCGATCAGGGCCACTTCGCCGGTATCGCGCAGGGTGACCGAGAACATGTTCTTGAGGTTGTACTTGTTCATCTGCTTGGTCGGACGCTGATCGACCGGCACGATGACCTTCCACGAATCCATCGTTTCCTTGAAGCTGTACTCCGGCGGCACATCTGGCGTGTTCTGGATGTACTTCGACATCAGGGCAATTTCTTCCTTGGTCAGGATGTCGTCGAAGTTGACCATGCCGCCGTCGGTACCGTAACCGATGATCTTTTCCAGACGGTTCTGGCCGAGCTTGAGCGTGCCGCCTTCGGTGACGTTGCCATCCTTGTCCTTCTTCGACCAGTGCGGCTCAAGGTTCTTGCCCGTGGCACCCTTGCGCAGCACGCCGTGGCAGCCGGCACAACGTTCGAAGTAAATTTTCTTGGCAGTTTCTTTTTCTGCAGCCGTCATGCTCGGAGCCACCTTGGCGGTTTCCTGGGCAAAGGCGGAACCCATGGCAACGGCCATGGCGCTGAGTGCAAGCATCCCCACTACTGTTTTCTTCATCTCTTATCTCCTGGAACGAAATATTTCGCGTCCAACCCCCTCAACGCGATGCCGTGCAAGGTTGAACCTGCGCCCCCCTTGCATCCTTGATTCCCATCAAGCTTTTTCTCCATAAGAAATTGTTTATATTCAATGTTTTATAGTCCATATTAACTACCATATTAGTTCTTTGGTAGTAGGTGGCTGCATTCATTGACCGCCCGCTATTGGCAGGCGTCGCCTCCCGCATTAGGATGGCCGCCCAAAGGCAGGGATAACCATGAACAACCTGAAAACACTCGACGCCGGCAAGGTCTGGCTGGTCGGCGCCGGCCCCGGCGATCCGGATCTGCTGACGGTCAAGGCGGCGCGCCTGATCGCCTCGGCCGATGCGCTTGTCTACGACCATCTCGTCGGCGACGGCATCATGCAACTGGCCCGCGCCGATGCCCGCTGCATCTACGCCGGCAAGGAAGCCTCGAAGCACACCCTGCCGCAGGATTCGATCAACCAGCTCCTCGTCGATCTGGCGCGCGAAGGCCTGTCGGTGGTCCGCCTCAAGGGTGGCGATCCCTTCATCTTCGGCCGTGGCGGCGAAGAACTCGAAACCCTGGTCGCCTCGGGCATTCCCTTCGAAGTCGTCCCCGGCGTCACCGCCGCTGCCGGTTGCGCGGCCTATGCCGGTTTCCCGCTGACCCATCGCGACCACGCCCAGTCCGTCACCTTCGTCACGGGCCATCTCAAGGACGGCACGGTCAATCTCGACTGGACAGCCCTCGCCCGCGCCAGGCAGACCGTCGTCTTCTACATGGGGATCGGTGCCGTAGGCGAAATCTGCCGCCAGATGATCAACCACGGCCTGCCCTCACTGACCCCCGCCGCAGTCGTCCGCAACGGCACGCAGGCCGACCAGCAGACAATCCTCGCCACACTGGGTACACTGCCGCAGCGCATCGCCGAATCCGGCATCAAGCCGCCGGCGCTGATCGTCGTCGGTAGCGTCGTCGGCCTGCACGAAAAACTCAACTGGTTCGAGAAACAATGAAAATCCTCTGGCTGCTCGCCGCACTCTGCTCCCCGCTCCTTGCCACACAGGCCCACGCCTACACGGCCGACGAGTTGCGCGGCGACTGCCAGATTGCCGAAGAGATGTACGCCGGGCAAAAAAGCAGCGACCCCTTCCAGTCCATCCGCAGCGCCCGCTGCATTGCCTACGTCGCCGGCTTCGCCGACAGCTACGCGATCAGCGAATACCTGGCCGGCAAAGTCGGGGTAAAACTCAACGCCTTCTGCCTGCCCAACGACCCGGACCTCTCCTTGCGACTGGTCCGCGCCGTCGTCATCCATGTCGAACGCGTCCCGCCGAGAACCACCGTCGGCCCATCCACACTGGTCGCCGGCGCACTGGCCAAAGCCTTCCCGTGCAGCGATACGCTTGAATCGAAGTAGTGATTCATGGATAATCCGCGCTCCGATCGCCCCGGTGGCGGAATCGGTAGACGCAGCGGATTCAAAATCCGCCGCCGAAAGGTGTGCCGGTTCGAGTCCGGCCCGGGGCACCAATTAAGAAGTGCGCATTGAGCCAAACCAGTCAGGTTTGGCTTTTTGCTTTCCGGCGCCTCATTTTTCGCATGACCCACCTCGCTCAATCTATGCGCGCCATCCTCCTTGTCGCTTTTCTTGTTTCCTCGGTTTCCGGCTGCGCCATTGTGAGCGTGGCGGATGCCGCCATTACCGTGGTCTCGACGACGGTCAAAGTTGGCGCCACGGTCGTCGGGACAACTGTCGATGTGGCTGCTGCCGGCGTCAAGGCCGTGGCAGGCAGTGACGAGGAAAAGAACTAGGCCGCCGCTACAATTCTTTTCAAACTGGACCACCCCATACAGGTGCCGGCTGGCACCCGCCAATGATAGTGTTTATACCGATGGCATTTCGCCATCGAAATAGATTCCAGGTTCAATCACTTGAAGGGAATGTATGAAAACACTACTGAAATCCATTGCGCTGGGCTGCAGCCTCCTCATCGGTGCACACGCCCTGGCCGAAACACCGGCCACAGCGACGCCACCCCCGGCCAAGAAAAAAGCCTTCCAGACCCCGGAAACGGCGGCACCGGGCGGCGGCAATGGCAAGGTCTGGGCCAATGCCGGGTCGAAGGTTTATCACTGTCCGGACACCAAGTTTTACGGCAAGACCAAGGCCGGTTCCTACATGAGTGAAGCCGATGCCAAGGCGGCCGGCATGCATGCGAAAAGCAAGAAAGGCTGTTCCTGAGCAAGGAAAACCGCCCGCATGACCCAGGCCCCGTCCGCTGGCGGGGCTTTTTTTGCCCGTCGACAGCAGGCCGGGGCGGCGGCGCGGAGAATAGATCGCCCCGGTGATAGAATGTGGCCCCTCCCGTGGCGCAAGCCCTTGGCCACGCAGGTCAATTCCCGCCCGCTGCATTCATCAAAACGGATTCCGCCCATGTCGTTGACTGTCGACGACTTCGACTTTCCCCTCCCGCCCGAACTGATTGCCCAGCACCCCGCCGCCGAGCGCCGGGGCAGCCGTCTACTGCACGTCTGTGGCGAGCACGTAGTCGACCGTCGCTTCGCCGATCTGCCTGCTTTGCTCAAGGCTGGCGACCTGCTGGTCTTCAACGACACGCGCGTCATCAAGGCGCGCTTTTTTGGCAAAAAGGACACCGGCGGGCAGGTCGAAATCATGCTCGAACGGATCGTCGACGCCACCCACGCCATTTGCCAGATCCGCGCCAGCAAGGCGCCGAAGACCGGTAGCGGCATGCGCCTGGCCGATGCCTTCGACGTCCGCATGAGCGGCCGGGCCGGCACCGACGGCGATTTCTTCGCGCTCGAACTGGTCGACGCCGGCAATTTCTGGGAACTGGCCGAGCAATACGGCAAATTGCCGCTGCCACCCTACATCGAACACCCGGCCGAAGGTGCCGACGAAACCCGCTACCAGACGGTCTATGCGCGAGAACCGGGCGCCGTCGCCGCGCCCACCGCCGGCCTGCATTTCGACGAAGCCATGCTGGACACGCTGCGCGCGCAGGGCATCAACACCGCCTTCCTGACCCTGCATGTCGGCGCCGGCACCTACCGCCCCATGCGCGTCGAGCAAATCGCCGATCACCGCATGCACAGCGAGCGTTTCGAGATTCCCGCCGCAACCGCCGAGGCCATTGCCGCGACCCGCGCCGCTGGCGGCCGCGTCATCGCGGTCGGCACGACCAGCCTGCGGGCGCTGGAGTCGGCTGGCAAGGCGGACGGCACGGTGCAAACCGGCAGCGCCGAAACCAGCATTTTCATCACCCCAGGCTACCGCTTCAAGGTCGTCGACCGCCTGATCACCAATTTCCACCTGCCGAAATCGACGCTGCTCATGCTCGTTTCGGCCTTTGCCGGCTACGCCAACATCCGCGCCGCCTACGCCCACGCCGTGGCCGACCGCTACCGCTTCTTCAGCTATGGCGACGCCATGCTCCTGGAAAAAACTGGACAACCCACCGATGCAATTTGATCTCCTCAAGACCGATGGCGCCGCCCGCCGCGGAACCCTGACCCTGGCCCATGGCCAGATCCAGACCCCCGTCTTCATGCCGGTCGGCACCTACGGCACGGTCAAGGCCATGACGCCGCAGTCGCTGCACGACATCGGCGCGCAAATCTGCCTCGGCAACACCTTCCACCTCTGGCTGCGCCCGGGGCTGGACGTCATCGCGGCCCATAACGGCCTGCACGACTTCATGAACTGGCAGAAGCCCATCCTCACCGACTCCGGTGGTTTTCAGGTTTTTTCGCTCGGTGCCATGCGCAAGATCACCGAGGAGGGCGTCAAGTTTTCGTCGCCGCACGATGGCGCCAAGCTTTTCCTGACGCCGGAAATCTCGATGCAGATTCAGAAAGTGCTGAATTCCGACATCGTCATGATTTTCGATGAATGTACGCCCTACCCGGCCAGCCATGACGAAGCCGCCAAATCGATGCGTCTCTCGATGCGCTGGGCGCAGCGCTCGCGCGACGAACACAACAAGCTGGAAAACAGCAACGCGCTGTTCGGCATCGTCCAGGGCGGCATGTACGAAGACCTGCGCGACGAGTCGCTGGCCGGGCTGGATAACATCGGCTTCGACGGCATGGCCATCGGCGGCCTTTCGGTCGGCGAACCGAAGGAAGACATGGTGCGCGTCCTCGCCCACGTCGCCCCGCGCATGCCGACCCATAAGCCGCGCTACCTGATGGGCGTCGGCACGCCGGAAGACCTCGTCCGCTCGGTGACCGCCGGCATCGACATGTTCGACTGCGTGATGCCGACCCGCAACGCCCGCAACGGCCACCTGTTCACCCGCTTCGGCGACGTCAAGATCAAGAACGCCCGCTACAAGCTCGACACCGGCCCGCTCGACCCGAGTTGCAGCTGCTACACCTGCACCCAGTTCAGCCGCTCCTACCTGCACCACCTCTTCCGCCACGGCGAAATCCTCGGTGGCATGCTCAACACCATCCACAACCTGCATTTCTATCAGGTGATCATGGCCGAAATGCGCGCCGCGATTGAATCCGGCACCTTCAGCCAATGGACCGACGCGTTTGTCCGCAATCGGTCATCCGGCGAGTGATAGAATCGCGCGTTCTGAATTTCTTAGTTATCCGGAGTTATCCCCATGATTAGTCTTGCCCACGCCCAAACCGCCGCTGCAGCCACCGACCCGACGGGCGGCCTGATGCAGATGCTGCCGATGATCCTGATGTTCGTCGTGCTGTGGTTCCTGATGATTCGCCCGCAGATGAAGAAGTCGAAGGAACACAAGGCGCTCCTCGAAGCGCTGGCCAAGGGCGATGAAGTCGTCACCCAGGGCGGCATCGTCGGCAAGGTCATCAAGGTCGGTGACAGCTACGTCACCGTCGAAATCGCCGCCGGCACCGAAGTCGTCGTGCAGAAGCCGTCGATCGGCCTGGTTCTGCCCAAGGGCACGCTGAAGTCGCTGTAATCACCCCAAAAGGCGGCCATCGTGCCGCCTTTGTCGCTTTGAAGCCGCCATGAATCGCTACCCACTCTGGAAGTACATCACCATCGCCGTCGCGCTCCTGCTCGGCTTCGTCTATACCCTGCCCAATTTCTTTGGCGAGTCGCCGGCTGTCCAGGTCTCCAGCGCCAAGGTCACGATCAAGGTTGACGCCAGGGCACAGGCCCGCGTCGAGGAAGCCCTGAAAGCAGCCGGCATCACGCACGACGGCATCCAGCTCGACTTCAATGGCGTGAAGACCCGCCTGAAGGATACCGATACCCAGTTGAAGGCCAAGGACATCCTGGAAAAGACCTTCAACCCGAATGCTGCTGACCCGCAATACGTCGTCGCCCTCAACCTGCTGGCCGCTTCGCCGCAGTGGCTGACCTCGCTGCATGCGCTGCCGATGTACCTCGGCCTCGACCTGCGCGGTGGTGTGCACTTCCTGCTGCAAGTCGACATGAAGGGCGCGCTGACCAAGAAGCTCGATTCGACCTCGGCCGACCTGCGCACCGTCATGCGCGACAAGAACCTGCGTCACGGCGGCGTCAATCGCGAAGGCGAGCGCATTGTCGTCAAGTTCCGCGACAGCGAAACCCGCGACAAGGCCCGCTTCGCCATCGGCGACAGCCAGCCCGACCTGATCGTCACTGAAGCCGGCGATGCCAGCGAACCGAAACTGGTCGCCACGCTCAAGCCGGAAGCCCAGAAAAAGCTCGGCGAATTCGCCCTCAAGCAGAACATCACGACCCTGCACAACCGGATCAACGAACTCGGCGTCGCCGAGCCTATCATCCAGCAGCAGGGCGCCGACCGCATCGTCGTCCAGTTGCCCGGCGTGCAGGATACGGCCAAGGCCAAGGACATCCTGGGTCGTACCGCGACCCTCGAAATCCGCATGGTCGATGACTCGGCCGGCGCACTCGAAGCCGCCATGGCCGGCAATCCGCCGTTTGGTTCCGAGGTGTACAACGAACGCGGCGGCCAGCCCCTGCTCGTCAAGAAACAGGTTGTCCTGACCGGCGACCGCCTGACCGATGCCCAACCCGGCTTCGACAACCAGACCAACGAGGCCGCCGTGCACCTGACGCTCGACTCGGCCGGCGCCCGCATCTTCAAGGACATTACGCGCGAAAACGTCGGCAAGCGCATGGCCATCCTGCTCATCGAAAAGGGCAAGGGCGAGGTCGTCACCGCCCCGGTCATCCGCAGCGAAATCGGCGGCGGCCGCGTGCAGATTTCCGGCCGCATGAGCACCATGGAAGCCAACGACACGGCCCTGCTGTTGCGCGCCGGTTCGCTCGCCGCGCCGATGGACATCATCGAGGAACGCACCATCGGCCCCTCGCTCGGTGCCGAGAACATCCAGAAGGGTTTCCATTCGACGATGTGGGGTTTTGCCGCCATCGCCGTCTTCATGATTCTCTATTACCAGATGTTCGGTGTCGTCTCGGTCATCGCCCTGGCTTCCAACCTGCTTTTCCTGGTCGCCATCCTGTCGCTGCTGCAGGCCACGCTGACCCTGCCCGGCATCGCGGCCATCGCGCTGACGCTCGGTATGGCCATCGACGCCAACGTGCTGATCAACGAGCGTATCCGTGAAGAACTTCGTAGCGGCATGCCGCCGCAGGGTGCCATCGCGGAAGGTTACGAACGTGCTTTCGCGACCATTCTCGACTCCAACATCACCACCCTGATCGCCGGTCTCGCCCTGCTCATCTTCGGTTCCGGCCCGATCCGCGGCTTTGCCGTGGTCCATTGCCTGGGCATCCTGACCTCGATCTTCTCGTCAGTCTTCGTCTCGCGCGGCCTGGTCAACCTGATCTACGGCAACAAGAAGAAACTGACCAAGGTGGCCATCGGCCAACTGTGGAAACCCGGCACCACGGCCACCTCCGGCAAATAAGAAGGAAAAACGAACATGGAATTTTTCCGTATCCACAAAGACATTCCCTTCATGCGCCATGCGCTGAAGTTCAATGTCATTTCGCTCATCACCTTCCTGCTGGCAGTCGCCTTCCTCTTCACCAAGGGCCTGCACCTGTCGGTCGAATTCACCGGCGGCACCCTGATCGAAACCCACTACGCGCAAGCCGCCGACCTCGAAAAGATACGCGGCGCCCTGGGCAAGGCCGGGTTCTCTGACTATGCGGTGCAGAACTTCGGTTCCTCGCAGGACGTCATGATCCGCCTGCCGCTCAAGGCCGACCAGAACAGCAACCAGATCGGCGAATCGGTCATGAAGTCGCTGGAAGCCGAGGCACCGGGCGCTGAACTGCGTCGCGTCGAGTTCGTCGGCCCGCAGGTCGGCAAGGAACTCGCTGAAAACGGCGCCATGGCCCTGCTGCTGGTCGTCATCGGCATCGTCATCTACCTGGCCTTCCGCTTCGAGTGGCGCTTCTCGGTCTCGGCCATCATCGCCAACCTGCACGACGTGGTGATCATTCTCGGTTTCTTCGCCTTCTTCCAGTGGGAGTTCTCGCTCTCCGTGCTGGCGGCAGTGCTCGCCGTGCTCGGCTACTCGGTCAATGAGTCGGTCGTCGTCTTCGACCGGGTCCGCGAAACCTTCAAGAAGGTGCGCGGCCTGACCACGCCGCAAGTCCTCGACCACGCCATCACCAGCACGATCAGCCGGACCATCATCACCCACGGCTGTACGCAGTTGATGGTCCTGTCGATGCTGATCTTCGGCGGCGAAACCCTGCACTACTTCGCCATGGCCCTGACCATCGGCATCTGCTTCGGCATCTACTCCTCGGTCCTCGTCGCCAGCCCGCTCGTCATGTGGCTAGGCGTCTCGCGCGAACAGTTCATCGTCAAACCAAAGACGATTGAAGGTGCCAACGAGGACGGAGCGGTCGTTTAAGCGAATTCCACGCTCCTCAACCGGAAAAAAGCCGCCAGATCAACACTGGCGGCTTTTTCATTTGGGGGACAGCTTGGTGCCCACTGCCATCATCGGCCTTTCTGGTGAAAACGTCTCGTAAGCAGTGCTTGCGGTCATTGACGAAGGAAAATCGAACCCCAGTTCAGTCGACCAGTTTTCGTCTTTCTAAGTCATTTGAATTACGTTAGATTGGCGAAAAATTGGTCAGAGGTCTATCTTGAGTTACGAAATAATTTGGGAACCGTGTGGGGTAATCAAACGGTTTTTTGGTCATGTAACGAGCCACGACTTGCTTCAGTCAGTCGTGGAAATTGAAATGGATGCTCGTTTTGATGAGCTACGCTATTGCATAAACGACTTCCTCGGCATTACCGGAATTTCCTCGTCACCGCAGGATGTCGAAGAGATTTCCGTAGTCGACAAAGGCGCGTCATTAACCAATCCGCGAATCAAAATTGCCGTGGTGACTACGTCACCAGAGGTTATCTCCTTGGCAAACGAGTATGCAAATTCTTCACTGAACTCATATCCGACGAGGATTTTCTCTTCACGTGATGAGGCTGGTTCATGGCTTGCTGCCAACCAGTAGCGATGAGGTCCGGGATTTGCGAGCAGGGCTCTTGCTGGCTGATTAAAGACCCAGACAAATCCTGCAGGCAATCACCAGCTCGGTGTTTCCACCGCAGCCGGCGGTGGCGATTCGGGTAGCCAGCTACCGCTGGCGCCATAAATGGCCAAAGCCGCGATCATCAGCGCCACAAGCAACGCAATGATGCCGCCGCCCCTGGCCGGCTCGCCGCTTACCCCTTCCTTCCAGCCCGTCAGCATCGGCTTGACCAGGTCGTCCTTCTTGACATGACCGTGGAAGCCTACGGCGCCGATGTGCAGCACGACAAAGGTGATCAGCACATTCGACAGCAGTTCGTGGATGCCACTCAGGCGGTCGCTCAGGGCCTTGTCGATCAGTTCAGACAAGGGGCCGGCGAAGGCGATATCGTCGTTGGCGAAGAGGCCGCTGCCCACTTGCACGGCTAATAGAAAAAGGAGGGTGAAAACGGAAAGACCGCCCAGCGGATTGTGGCCCAGGCCGCGCCATTCGCCTTTCAGATAGCATTTGATCCGGGCCGGCGTCGGAAAGAATTGGGAAAAGCGCGCGTAGGTCGATCCGGCGAAGCCCCAGACAATGCGAAAGGCGATCAGGCCGACAATCGCCAGGCCGATCTTGCCGTGCAGATCGATCAGACTGCCGCCCACCTGGCCGCTGACAACAGCGGCGATGACGGCCAGGACGAGCAGCCAGTGAAACAGGCGGGTGGGCAGATCCCAGAGGCGAATGCGTTGGCTGTTCATGGTCAGACCTTGCTTGGTAAAAAAACAGGCACCCGCAGGTGCCTGTCCTTATTGTCAAAAATCCGGATTATTTCTTGGCCTTGAAGTCGTCGTGGCAGCCCTTGCAGGTGCCACCCAACTTGCCGAACTGCGCCTCGACGGCAGCTTCATCACCGGTCGCGGCAACCTTGGCCATTTCGTTGGCTTCCTTGTTGAAAGCCATGGCTACCTTGCCGACCTTTTCCTTGTCGGTAAAGATGGCCGGCTTGGCGCGGGTTGCTTCCCAGCCGGTACCTTTGTCGCTACCCGGCACGTAGAGCGCGCCCATGCCTGAATTGGCGATGGCCTGAATGGCGTTGGCGGCCTTGATGACCTCGTCCTTGTTGTAGCTGCCTTCAAGATTGGCCTTGATGCGACCCATGTTCCAGGCCATAAAAGCATAGCCGGACTGGCGGAACTTGATGGCATCTTCAACCTTGACCTGGGCGACAGCGGTACCGGCAACCAGGGTGGTGGCAATCAGGGCGAGCAGAAACTTGGTCTTCATTGTGAAATCTCCGTTGGGGTTTGGGGAAACAGACGCTGCGACTGGGTATACGAGCGCCGCATCCGATTTATTCCAGCAACATTATAGCCAGCTTATATGACAAATAACGCACCTTGGCCCGGGCATTTCAGGCTGCGCCGAAGGCCTTGCGGAAGAGCGCGTCAGACGGCAAAAACGTGCTTGACGCGCAGGGCCGGGGCGCCCTGCTCGATAGCGACCAGACGGGCGATATTGGGATGCTTGCCCGGATTGGCACGCTCGTCGTCGGTGTGCTCGGCAAAGATTTCCATGCCTTTTCTGGCCGCCTCGATGTTGATTGAGCCATAGGTTTGCGCCAGGTGGTTGTACACGGCCAGCGACCCCTGGCTGCCCGCCTTGTTTTCGATGGCGGCGACGACATTGCCCTCAGCATCGAGCAGGTTGATGGCAGCAAGATGGGAAATTCCCGGTAGTTTCTTCAGATTTTCAGCAAAGGACATTTATTTCCATTCCCGTTTGGCTTTGACCAGGCCGACGATCAGCCCGGTCGTAAAGCTGACGGCCGGCACGATGAAGGCAATGGCCTTGATGCCGCGCTCGGCGCCAAAAAAATAGAGCAGCAAGAGACTCGGCAGCAGACCGACGGCCAGGCCGATCAGCCCGCCCCGGATACCACCGTTGATGACCTGACGGTCGGTCGTCTTGCGCTCGCCGGTGCAGTGCGGACAGTAGATGGCATCGGCCGGGACTTCCTGGCCGCACTGGCTGCACTGCATTTAGATGCGCCTGGCCAGTTCGGCTGCCTTGCCGGTGTAATCCCAGGGCGTCAGCTTGAGCAGTTCGGCCTTGGCGGCTTCCGGGATTTCCAGCGTCGCAACGAACTCCTGCATGCCGTCGCGCGAGACGCGGGTGCCGCGGGTCAGTTCCTTGAGCTTTTCGTAGGCGTTCGGCACGGCGTAGCGGCGCATGACGGTCTGGATCGGCTCGGCGAGCAGTTCCCAGTTGGCGTCGAGGTCGGCCTGCATCACGTGCGCATTGACCTCCAGCTTGTTCAAACCCTTGAGCAGCGAATCGTAGGCCAGCAGCGAGTAACCGAGGCCGACGCCCATGTTGCGAAGCACGGTGGAGTCGGTCAGGTCGCGCTGCCAGCGCGAGATCGGCAGCTTTTCGGCGAGGTGCTTGAGGACGGCATTGGCCAGGCCGAGATTGCCTTCAGAGTTTTCGAAATCGATCGGGTTGACCTTGTGCGGCATGGTCGAGGAGCCGATTTCGCCGGCCTTGACCTTCTGCTTGAAGAAACCGAGGGAGATATAGCCCCAGATGTCGCGGTCGAGGTCGATCAGGATGCTGTTGACGCGGGCAAAGGCGTCGAACAGTTCGGCCAGCGCGTCGTGCGGCTCGATCTGGATGGTATAGGGGTTGAACGTCAGGCCGAGCGATTCGACGAAGCGCTGGGCAAAGGCTTCCCAGTCGTAGCCGGGGTAAGCGATCAGGTGGGCGTTATAGTTGCCGACGGCACCATTGATCTTGCCGAGCAGTTCGACGCCGACGATACGGGCGCGGGCGCGTTGCAGGCGGTAGGCGACGTTGGCCATTTCCTTGCCGAGCGTCGTCGGGGTGGCCGGCTGGCCGTGCGTGCGGCTCATCATCGGCACCTCGGCGTTGACGTGGGCCAGCTCACGCAGGCGGGCGATGACCTTGTCGAGCCCCGGCAGCATGCCCTGTTCGCGCGCGCCCTGACACATCAGCGCGTGCGAGAGGTTGTTGATGTCTTCGGAGGTGCAGGCGAAGTGGATGAACTCGCTGACCTTGGTCACTTCGGCATTGCCCTTGGTGTTCTTCTTGATCCAGTATTCGAGCGCCTTGACGTCATGGTTGGTGACGGCTTCCTCGGCCTTCACTTCAGCCGCCTGCTCGACCGTGAAGTTGGCGACCAGGGCATCGAGTTCGGCGACGGTGGCCGGCGAAAAGGCGGCGATTTCCGTGAAATGCGGCTCGGCGGCCAGCGCCTTGAGCCATTCGATCTCAACCTTGAGGCGCGCCTTGATCAGGCCGAATTCGGAAAAGTGCTCGCGCAGGGCGTCAACCTTGCCGGCATAGCGGCCATCGAGCGGGGAAAGGGCAGTCAGCGGATTGAAAGTCATCAGGGCATCCTTTTCGGTAAGCCTGACATTTTACCTGCCCGGCGAAGCCCTCGCCATACGCTATAATCGAAGTCCCCAAATCACAGAGCGCACGATGAAGCTGATCGGCTCCCATACCAGCCCGTTTGTCCGCAAAGTACGGATCGTCCTGGCTGAAAAAAAGATCGACTACGAACTCGTCATCGATTCACCCTGGCTCGAAGACAGCAAGGTTCCCGACATCAATCCGCTGGGCAAGATCCCGGTGCTGGTGCTCGACGACAACACGCCGCTCTTCGACTCACGGGTCATCGTCGAGTACATCGACAACGTCACCCCCAACAACAAGCTGTTCCCGGCCCCCAATCGCGAGCGGACCGAGGTCAAGCGCTGGGAAGCGCTGGCCGACGGCCTGCTCGATGCTGCTGTGACTGCCCTGCTCGAAGGCAAGCGCCCGAAGAAGGAACAGAGCGCCAGCTGGATCGCGCGCCAGCACGACAAGGTGACGCGCAGCCTGGCCTTCATGGCCACCGAACTCGGCGACCAGACCTTCTGCATGGGCACCCACTTCTCGATGGCCGACATTGCCGTCGGCACCGCCCTGGGCTATCTGTGCTTCCGCTTCCCGGACATCGCCTGGCAGGAAAGCCACCCGAACCTGGCCAAGCTTTACGACAAGCTGCTGCAACGCCCGCCCTTCGCGGACACCATCCCGCACGACTGATCGAAAAGGCGCCGCTGGCGCCTTTTTTTCGCCCCGCCCATGCCAAAGCCATGGCAAACTGATCAACCTGCCGGATGACATGCACATCGTCGGCAGAACCACTCGTCCCGAATTCGAGATCAGCATTGCCCATGAATGCATCAACCCCTTCTCCACACGCCGAGCAGCTGCGCGAAGCACTGATAGACGAGGCTTACCACCAGGGATACGGCGGCATCCCGATGACGCTTATCGTCATTGGCGGCCTGATCATCATTCACTGGATCAATGCCGGCGAACTGCTCAACCCGTGGTGGCTGTCCGCCGCTCTCGGGGTCACCATCGTCAGGCTGCTCAGCCTGCTCCGCTTCGCCAATGAAAATCAGACCATGACAGTCCGCCAGAAGGAGGCCTGGTTCGTCACCCCGGTCATCCTCATGGCCCTGCTCTGGGGCGCGCTTGCCCCGCTGACCTTCGCGGAAGCCAACACCATCGAGCAACTGACCATGGTCTGCGTGCTCTCCGGCATGGCCGGCGGCGCCGCCACCGTGCTGGCACCGCTCGGCTGGCCGGCACGCTTTTACCTGATCTGCTGCCTGCTCCCCATCTCCGTCCTGATTTTTGACGCGCCCGGCGGCGGCCCGGCCCTGAGCGGGCTGGCCCTGGGTTTTCTCGGCATCATGTTCGTGAGCCACGCCCAGGCGCGCAGAATGCTGGTGGAAGCCAAGACCAGCCTGTTCGACAAGCAACAACTGCTGACCGATGCCTATCAACAACAGGAAGTGGTCAATCAGCTCAACGCCGCCCTCGAGAATTCCCAGGCCGCTCTGCAAGACCACAACATCCGGCTGGAACAAGTCGTTGAGGAACGCACGGCACGCATGCGGCTGGCGTTTTCAGTCATCGAAAACACCGCCGAAGCGGTCATGGTCATCACAGCCGACGGCCGGATCATTGAAATCAACCCGGCCTTCACCAGCATCACGGGCTACACCCCGGACGAGATCATCGGCCAGCCGGCCAACATCCTCCAGGCCAGCCTCGACGACCAGTCTGCCTTTGCCGCGCTGTGGCAGGAACTGGTCGACAACGGCAAGTGGTCGGGCGAACTCTGGAGTTCACGCAAGGACGGCAGCCTCTTCCTCGAGCGGCGCTCGATGGATGCCGTGCGCGACAAGCGCGGCCAGGTCACGCACTACGTGGCGGTCGCCAGCGACGTCACGGATGCCCACCACAAGGACGAGCAGCTCAGGCACATGGCCAATCACGACCCGCTGACCGGCCTGCCCAATCGCGCCCTGCTGCTCGAAAAACTGAAGCAGGGAATCACCCAGGCCAATCAGAACTCAGCCAAGCTGGGCGTGTTTTTCCTCGATCTCGACCATTTCAAGAGCATCAACGACAGTCTCGGCCACCATGTCGGCGATATCCTGCTGCGCGAAATCTCGGTCCGCCTCAAGGGCTGTATCCGCCTCTCCGATACCCTGGCCCGCCTCGGTGGCGACGAGTTCGTCGTCATCATGAACAACATCCGGGATGCCGAGGACTGCTCCCGCCTGGCCCGCGCCCTCATTGCAGCACTCGAGCCAGCGCTGGACCTGAGTGAAACCGTCATTCACATCCGCACTTCGATCGGCATTGCCGTCTATCCGGATGACAGCGACGATGCCAATACGCTCATGAAAAATGCCGACATGGCGCTCTATGCGGCCAAGGCAGCTGGCCGGGGCACCTTCGCATTCTTCCAGCAGAGCATGTCTGCCCTGGCCAACCAGCGCCTCGAATTCGAATTCGAGTTGCGCGAAGCGCTCACCAACCGGGAGCTCACCCTGCACTACCAGTCCAAGGTACACGCCATAGACCGGACGGTGGAAGGCTACGAAGCACTCATTCGCTGGAATCACCCGAAAAAGGGCCTGATTTCCCCGGAACAGTTCATCCCCATGGCCGAAGATGCCGGCCTGGTCGATCTGATTGACCATTGGGTCGTCTCCGAGGCCTGCCGGCAAATTGCAGACTGGCATGAACGCGGCTTTGGCTGGCAACGGGTCGCCGTCAATATCTCGTCGCGCCAGTTCCAGCATGAAAACCTGGTGGCGCTTTTTCTCAAGGCCAGCGCCAGCCATGGCATCCCGGCCACGCTGATCGAGGTGGAAGTCACCGAGAGCTTCATCATGACCCACCCGGAAAAAGCCATCGCCACCCTGCAGGCGCTGCAGGAGGCCGGCATTACCGTCGCCATCGACGACTTCGGCACCGGGCATTCGAGCCTGGCCTACCTGCGCACATTGCCCATCGATGTCGTGAAGATAGACCGGATGTTCATCAAGGAAGCCGTGAACGACCCCGTTTCACAGGCCATCATCAAGGCCATCGTAGACCTGTGCACGACGCTCGACCTCGAAGTCGTGGCCGAAGGCGTCGAAACCTACGCCCTCGTCGACATGCTCTGCGAGGCCGGCTGCTACATATTGCAGGGTCATTACTTCAGCAGCGCGGTCGCCCCGGCAACACTCGAGGGGCAATGGTCACAGGACTGCGGAGACAACATTCCGGCCGCCATCAAAGCCGGCAGAACTGCCGACTCCCTGGCTGCTAGCGAATAACACCACCGCCCAGACAGACCCGGCTCTCGTAAAGCACGACCGACTGCCCCGGCGTCAAAGCCCACTGCGCCTCGGCAAAATTGAGCGAGCAACTGTCGCCATCAACAGACTCGACCTCGCAGGGCTGGTCGGCCGTCCGGTAACGCGGCTTGGCCGTATAAACCCAGTGCGTATGCGGCGCCCGGCCGGACACCCAGGACAACTGCTCGGCCACCAGATTCTCCCTGAACAGGGCCGGATGATCGTGGCCCTGGGCGACGTAGAGAACGTTCTTGTCCATGTCCTTGCCGACGACGAACCAGGCGTCATGGTCACCACCGCCGGGCTGGCCTTTTTCCTTGAGGCCGCCGATGTGCAGCCCCTTGCGCTGGCCCATGGTGTGGAACATCAGGCCATCGTGCTCGCCCAGCACCTTGCCGTCGTCGAGGCGGCGAATTTCGCCTTTTTTCGGCGGCAGGTAACGGGCGAGAAAGTCCTTGAAGGGCCGTTCGCCGATGAAGCAGATGCCGGTCGAGTCCTTCTTGCCCGCCACATGCAGGTTTTCCGCCTCGGCGATCTTGCGCACCTCGCGCTTGTAGAGATCGGCCAGCGGGAAGAGGGTTTTCGAGAGCTGCGCCTGGTTCAGACGGTAGAGGAAATAACTCTGATCCTTGGTGCCGTCCTCGGCCTTGAGCAACTGGTATTCGCCATTGAACTCGCGCACCCCGGCGTAGTGGCCGGTGGCGATCTTGTCGGCACCGAGCTGCATGGCATGGTCGAGGAAAGCCTTGAACTTGATTTCGGAATTGCACAGGATGTCCGGGTTCGGCGTCCGCCCGGCCTGATATTCGCGCAGGAATTCGGCAAACACGCGCTCGCGGTATTCGGCGGCGAAGTTGACGACCTCGACGTCGATGCCGATCCGGTCGGCGACGCTCATGACGTCGATGAGGTCCTGGCGCGACGAGCAGTACTCCTCAGTGTCGTCGTCTTCCCAGTTCTTCATGAACAGGCCGATCACCTTCCAGCCCTGACGCTTGAGCAGCAAGGCCGCAACGGAGGAGTCAACGCCGCCGGACAAGCCGACGACCACAGTTTTTTCAGACATCGGGCCCAGCCCCTTTCTTCCATTCATCCAGCGGCAAAATCACCGCCGGCTGTCCATTATCGACGAACCAGCTATCAACGGCGAAGCGCTTTGCCTGACTCTGCGCCTTTTCGTCGACTACCTCAGCCTTTTCCTCGACCACGGCCGTCCAGTGCACGAAGAACGCCTTGGCAAATCCTCTTTCCACCGGCGCCAGAACCCGATGCCAGCGCAGGTAGCCTCGCCCGTCAAGCAACTTGAGCAGCCGCGTCGTCGAGGTCGAATGATCGATGCAGTCCATCTTGCCGGGAACATGGCCGTCGGCATAATTGCCACCACGGTCGTTGTGGATATCCGACTGCTCACCGGCCCAGGCGTAGAGGTGTCCCATCACTTCCGCCAGAACATTGCGCTCGCTTTCAGCGTTCGCCGCAGCAGACAGCATCCGTCGAATCTGCCCTAACTGTCCTTCCGTATAGCGGATATCGGCCTGCGCCAGGCAATCGTAGCCATAGCAGATGCGCACCGCTTCATCGGCCAACAGCGGCCCCGGCAGCAACAGAAAGAGCGTCAGCAGCCAGCGATGCATCAGTCGTAATGCACCAGCAAGTCGAGCGGATATTTCCGGCCAGTCAGCAGATCCTCGATGCAGCGCAGGATCAGCGGACTGCGATGCCGCGCCTGGGTTGCCTTCACTTCGTCCAGCGTCAGCCAGCGAGCGCCGACGATGCCGTCATCAAGCCGGCGGCCGGCTTCGTAGCCGCGCAACTCCCCGGCGAAGGCGAAGCGCAGGTAGGTCGTGTCTTCCTTGGTCGGATGCTGCCAGTGGTAGATGCCGACCAGATGCGTTGGCTTGAAGTGATAGGCCGTTTCTTCCAGCGTCTCGCGGACGACGGCATCGACCAGCGCCTCGCCTTCCTCGAGATGTCCGGCCGGCTGATTGAAGGCCAGTCCGACGTCCGTCTCCTCCTCAACCAGCAGAAATTTGCCGTCACGCTGAACAACGGCGGCGACAGTCACGTGGGGTTTCCAGACCATGGGAAAGCTCTATCGGCAAAAGCGTTATTTTAACGTCTGATTTCGGCTAGAATTGTCGGCTTTGATACGCGCAACACGGAGAATCGAACATGTCCATGTCGGATCGCGACGGCTTTATTTGGCAAGACGGCAAACTGGTGCCCTGGCGTGAAGCCACCACCCACGTCCTCACCCACTCCCTGCATTACGGCATGGGTGTCTTCGAGGGCGTCCGTGCCTACAAGACCGAGCGCGGCACGGCGATTTTCCGCCTCAAGGAACACACCGAACGCCTGTTCCGTTCGGCTCACATCTTCCAGATGCAGATGCCTTTCTCGGCCGAAGAACTCAACGAGGCGCAGAAGGAAGTCATCCGCGCCAACAAGCTTGAATCCGGCTACCTGCGTCCGCTCGCCTTCTACGGCTCGGAAAAGATGGGCGTTTCGCCCAAGGGCGCCAAGGTGCACGTCATCATCGCGGCCTGGCCCTGGGGTGCCTATCTGGGCGAAGAAGGCATGCAACGCGGCATCCGCATCAAGACCTCGTCCTACACGCGTCACCACGTGAATATCACGATGGTCCGCGCCAAGGCCTCGGGCAATTACATGAACTCCATCCTCGCCAACAACGAGGCGACGACGGACGGCTACGACGAAGCCCTGCTCCTCGATCCGGAAGGCTATGTCTGCGAAGGCGCCGGCGAGAACATCTTCATCGTCAAGAACGGCAAGCTCTACACGCCCGACCTGACGGCCTGCCTCGAAGGCATCACACGCGCCACGGTGATCCAGCTGGCCGGCGAAATGGGCGTTGAAGTCATCGAAAAGCGCATCACGCGTGATGAAGTCTATTGCGCCGACGAAGCCTTCTTCACGGGCACCGCCGCCGAAGTCACGCCGATCCGCGAACTCGACAACCGCCAGATCGGTGCCGGCTGTCGCGGCCCGATCACCAAGGCGCTGCAGGAAAAATATTTCGACGTGGTCTATGGCCGCTCGGCTGCGCATGCCGACTGGCTCGCCACCGTCTAATCAGGGAGAAAACGATGTCCGACAACAAAGCTGTTGAAATCACCGCCCACGACCTGCCGCTGCACTGCCCGACCCCGAATGTCGCGCTCTGGAGCCAGCATCCGCGCGTCTTCCTCGACGTCGTCAAGACCGGCGAAGTGACCTGCCCGTACTGCTCGACCAAGTACGTCTTCACGGGCGAAGCGCCCAAGGGGCATCACTGATAGTGCTTGGTCGCCAGTCATTGGTCGCTAGCGCTCTTAGCTAATGACTAGCGACTAATAACTCATGAAAGCGCTCATCGTCGCCCCCTCCTGGATCGGCGACACCATCATGGCGCAGCCGCTGTTTGCGCGGCTGCAGGCCAGACATCCCGGCCTGCAGCTCGATGCCATCGCTCCGCGCTGGGTGGCGCCCGTTCTCCATCGCATGGCGGAGATCAACGAGGTGCTCGACAGCCCCTTCGGCCACGGCCAGCTGTCGCTCAAGCCGCGCTGGAAGCTGGCCCGGCAACTGGCCGCCCGGCATTACGATGCCGTCTATGTCCTGCCCAATTCGCTCAAGTCGGCCCTGGTTCCCTGGCTGGCCGGCATTCCGCAACGCGTCGGCTTTACCGGCGAATCGCGCTACGGCCTGATCAACGTCCGGCACACGCTGGACAAACTCGCCCTGCCGCTCATGGTCGAGCGCTTTGCCCAACTGGCCGAAGCGCCCGGCGCAGCGCTGCCGAAGCCGATTGCTCACCCCCGGATCCGGTCGACTGCCACGAGCCAGGCCACGACGCTGGCCGAGCTGAATCTGGAACGTCCGGAGCGCATCGTCGCCTTCTGCCCCGGCGCCGAGTTCGGCCCGGCCAAACGCTGGCCGGCCGCCCATTTCGCGGCGCTGGCCAGAAAACTGGCGGAACAGGGCTGCGCCATCTGGCTCTTCGGCTCGCCCAAGGACCACGCCGTGGCCGAGGAAATCTCGCAACTCGCCCCCGGTCTCTGCCGCAACCTGTGCGGCGCGACTTCACTGACCCAGGCTGTCGATCTGCTGGCCATGGCCAAGCTGGTGGTCTGCAACGACTCCGGCCTCATGCATGTCGCGGCGGCGCTCGACCGTCCCATTGTGGCCCTTTACGGATCCTCCTCGCCCGGCTTCACGCCGCCGCTCTCCGACCAGGCCGACATCCTGAGCCTGAATCTCGACTGCAGCCCGTGCTTCAAGCGCGAATGCCCGCTCGGCCACCTCGACTGCCTCAACAAGCTGCAGCCCGAAGCGGTCCTTGCCGCCTGCCGGACGAGGATGGCGCCATGAGCGGGCCGACCGTTTTTGCCTTGCCCGACGATGTCGAGCGCGCCTTTTACGAAGCCATCACCGAGGGCGATGCCGACCGGATGATGCTCGTCTGGGCCGAAGACGAAGAGACGCTGTGCGTTCACCCCACCGGTGTCCGCCTGCTCGGCATCCTGCCCATCCGCGAAAGCTGGCGCAGCATCTTTGCCAACGCCCGCCTGCGTGTTCAAGCTGAACCGGTCGCTCACTGGAATGGCACGGTCATCGCCGTCCATCACCTGACCGAAACCCTCTTCGTCGGCAGCGACCCCAACCCGCACGGCCCGCTCTACGTCACCCATATCTACGTGCGCGGCCCGCACGGCTGGCGGCTGGCCAGTCGCCACGCCTCGGCGGCCGATGATGGCCACCAGGCGATGGCCGAAGCAGTCCCGCACACCCTGCACTGACCCCACCGTGCAACCCTATCGCGCCCCGGTCTGGCTGCCCGGCGGCCAGGCGCAAACGCTCTGGCCGCTGCTCATCAAGCCGCGCCCGATCAAACTGCGGCGCGAACGCTGGGAAACACCGGATGGCGACTTCATCGATGTCGATCATCTCGATGGCCCGGCAGACGCACCTCTGCTCGTCCTTTTCCATGGTCTCGAAGGCAGCGCCCGCAGCCATTACGCCATTTCCACCGCGCATGCCTGCCAGGCTGCTGGCTGGCGTCTCGCCCTGCCGCATTTTCGCGGCTGCTCGGGCGAACTGAACCGCCGGCCACGCGCCTATCATTCCGGCGACTCCGAAGAAATCGACTGGATTCTGCGTTACCTGCACGCCGCTAACCAGGGCCGGAAACTCCACGCTGCCGGCGTTTCGCTCGGTGGCAATGCCCTGCTCAAGTGGGCCGGCGAACGCGGCACGGCGGCCGGCGACCTGGTCACCGGCGTCGCCGCCATGTGCGCGCCGCTCGACCTCGCCGCCTGTGGCCACCATCTGGCCAAGGGCTTCAACCGCATCTACACGCAGCATTTCCTGACCACGCTGAAGGCCATTTCAACCTGCCGCCTCACTCAGTTCCCCGGCCTTTTCGACGAAGCCCGCATGCGTCAGGCAATCAATCTCTATGAATTCGACGATGCGGTCACCGGCCCCATCCACGGCTTTGCCGGCGCCGACGATTACTGGCAGCGCTCCTCGGCCAAGCCCTGGCTGAAGTCGATAGCTGTCCCGACGCTGGCGGTCAATCCGAAAAACGATCCCTTCCTGCCCGCCCGCCATCTGCCGACAGCCGCCGAAGTCAGCCCTTTTGTCGGTCTCGAGCAGCCCGAAAGCGGCGGACATGTGGGATTTGTCACAGGTAGCTTTCCGGGAAGGCTAGACTGGCTGCCGCAAAGGCTCTTACACTTCTTCTCTTTACAGACGTCATAAAGCCCAACATGAGCCAACTTCCTGCTGAAATCTTCAAGGCCTACGACATTCGGGGCATCGTCAACAAATCGCTGACCGCCGATGTCGTCCGCCAGATCGGCCATGCGCTGGGCTCGCTGGCTGTCGAGCAGGGCCAGAAGGCCATCGCCGTTGGGCGTGACGGTCGCCTCTCCGGCCCCGAACTGGCCGGCGCGCTGATGGACGGCATCTGCGCCGCCGGCGTAGACGCTATCGACGTCGGTTGTGTGCCGACCCCGGTCACCTATTTCGCTGCCTACGAACTGGGCTGCCACTCCTGCGTCTCGGTCACCGGCAGCCACAACCCGCCCGACTACAACGGCTTGAAGATGGTGATCGGCGGCAACACCCTGGCCCTCGACGCCATCCAGGACCTGAAAAAACGCATCGAAGCCGGCAATCTCAAGCACGGCAAGGGCCAACGCCGCAGCGCCGACGTCCTCGCCGCCTATGTCGACAAGATCGTCGGTGACGTCAAGCTGTCCCGCCCGATGAAAATTGTCATGGACTGCGGCAACGGCGTGGCCGGCGCCATCGCCCCGGAACTCTTCAAGCGCCTCGGCTGCGAGATTGTGCCGCTGTTCTGCGAAGTCGACGGCAATTTCCCGAATCACCATCCGGACCCCTCCAAGCCGGAAAACCTGGCTGACGTGATCAAGGCACTAAAGGACACCGACGCCGAAATCGGCATTGCCTTCGACGGCGACGGTGACCGTCTCGGCGTCGTCACCAAGGACGGCGAAATCATTTTCCCCGACCGCCAGCTCATGCTCTTCGCCGCCGACGTGCTGTCGCGCGTGCCGGGCGGCACGGTGATCTACGACGTCAAATGCACGCGCCTGCTCGCTCCGTGGATCAAGCAGCACGGTGGCGTGCCGCTGATGTGGAATACCGGCCACGCCCTGGTCAAGGCCAAGCTGCGTGAAACCGGCGCCCCGCTGGCCGGTGAAATGTCCGGTCACACCTTCTTCAAGGAACGCTGGTACGGCTTCGACGACGGTCTCTACACTGGCGCCCGCCTGCTCGAAATTCTGAGCAAGGCAGCCAATGCCAATCCGGTTCTGAAAAACCTGCCGAACTCTCCCTCGACGCCCGAACTCAATATCAAGATGGCCGAGGGCGAACCCTTCACCTTGATCGACAAGCTCAAGGCAAATGGCAAATTCACCGAAGCCAACGAAATTATCACAATTGACGGCGTGCGCGTAGAATACGAGGATGGCTTCGGACTCGCCCGCCCCTCGAACACGACCCCCGTGGTGGTCCTGCGTTTCGAAGCCGATAACGCCGTTGCGCTGGAACGCATCCAGGCCGATTTCCGCAAGGCCTTGAATGCAGTCTGGCCGGGAATTCAACTACCGTTTTAAGGAAGAACGTGAGCGAAAACGCCGCTGAACAGCTATTTCTCGGGCGCCAGCCAATTCTCGACCGCGACCAGAAGCTTTTCGCTTACGAACTGCTTTTCCGCGACGGCAGCCGCAACTTTGCCGAAGTCGGTTGCGGTGTGCAGGCCACCGCCACAGTCATCGCCAATGCCTTCACCGAACTCGGCGTCGAGGCAGCGCTGGGCAATTGTCGTGGCTTCATCAATGTCGATGAGGCTTTCCTGTTCAGCGACATGCTGGAATTGCTGCCACGTCACGCCGTCGTTCTCGAAATTCTCGAAACCGTCCCGCCGACACCGGCCGTCATCGAGCGCTGCATTGCGCTGAAGGCAGCCGGCTTCACGCTGGCCCTTGACGATGTCATCCAGCTCGCGCCGGAATATGCCGAGTTGCTCGCCCTCGTCGAAATCGTCAAGGTCGATATCCAGCCGCTATCGCGCGTCCAGCTCATGCAACTGGTCATGAAGCTGAAGCCGATGGGCAAGATCCTGCTGGCTGAAAAAGTCGACTCGCGCGAGCAGATGGAGCAATGCCTCAAACTCGGCTTCACCCTCTTCCAGGGCTATTACTTCGCCAAACCGACCATCATTTCCGGCAAGAAGGTCGACCATTCGCAGATGTCGCTCATGAAACTCATGGGCCTGCTGCTCGGCGATGCCGACACCTCGGAACTTGAAGCGGCACTCAAGACCGAACCCGGCCTAACCATCAATCTGCTGCGCATGACCAATTCGGTCGGCTCAGGCGGTGAAAAAATCACATCTCTCGGGCATGCCATCACCGTCCTTGGCCGCCGCCAGTTGCAACGCTGGCTGCAATTGCTGGTCTTCGCCGCCGGCCCGCAGAGCAGCGCCTGCAATCCGCTGTTGCTGCTGGCTGCCACGCGGGGCCGTCTGATGGAGGTCATGGCCGGCGAATTGCGGCCCGGTGACATCGCTTTTGCCGATCAGGCCTTTATGGCCGGCATCATGTCCCTGATGCCGGCGCTGGTGAATCTGCCGATCGCCGACGTCGTTGCTCCGCTCGGCCTGACAGCCAGTGTGCGCGATGCCCTGTGCGCCGGCAGTGGTCCGCTCGGCAGCCTGCTGCGGGTCGCTGAAGGCAGCGAAAGCGGGGAACTTGCAACGCTGGCCGAGGCGCTGGCCGAACTGCCGGGACTCAGCCCGAAAGCCCTCAACAAGGCCCAGACACAGGCCCTGCAATGGGCCAATTGCATCGGTCAGGGCTAGTTACAAAATAGCGACAGCACCTGCACAATGCAGGCAAGGCTGATCGATACAATCGCCCTATTTTCCCTACGCGAGAAAACCATGGACAGCACCCGGCAGAACCCGCAATTTCGACAATCCTCCCCGCCCGGCCCTATCGCCAGGCTGGTCGCCTTTGTCCTGAGCGCTGCCTTGCTGGTCCTTGGCTTCATGTTCTCGCTGGTCGCCCTGGCGGTCGTTGCCGTCCTCGGCGTCGTCCTCGGGGGCTGGCTGTGGTGGAAAACGCGCACCCTGCGCAAGCAGATGCAGCAAATGCGCGAAGCTCAACCCGTGAGCAAGGACGGCCCCATGCCCCGCGACCAGGTCATCGAAGGCGAATTCATTCGCGAAGTAGCGCCCGATCAGCGCCTGCGCTGATCAGCGCAACTTGGGGTTGAGCGAGCCGCGGTTGTAATCTTTGTCGCCGGGCATGATGATCCGGCCGATGCCGAAAACACTGCCCTGAGCCTCCACCGGGCGCAGCTTGTTTTCCGGATATTCAGCCGCCAGCTTCTGTGCCTCGGCCGCCTTGGCGGCATCGACAAATTCCCAACGGCCATTGGGATAAAGACGTACCTTCTCGCCGTTGAGCATCGTCGCCTCGAGCGGCGTCCGGTCCAGCTCGGCGGCGAGGCCCTGCCCCGCCACCAGCATCAGGATCAATACATAAACCGCTTTCACAGTTTGCCATCCACCCAGGCCGGCACCGACGCCAGCGCCGCCGGCAGGTTTTCCGGCTGCGTACCACCGGCCTGCGCCATGTCCGGACGACCGCCGCCCTTGCCACCGCCCTGCTGGGCGACAAGATTCACCAGTTCGCCAGCCTTGACCTTGGCGGTCAGGTCTGGCGTCACGCCGGCAATCAGCGTCACCTTGCCATCGACGACCGAGGCCAGCACGATGGCGGCCGACTTGAGCTTGTCGCGCAGCTTGTCCATGGTTTCGCGCAGGGTGTTGACGTCTGCCCCCTCCAGGGTTGCCGCGAGCACCTTGGCGCCCTTGATATCGACGGCCTGGGCCAGCATGTCGTCGCCCTGGGCCGAAGCCAGCTTGCCCTTGAGGGCCGCCAGTTCGCGTTCGAGCTTCTTGACCTGATCGAGCACAGCCAGCACCCGGCCATGGACGTCCTTGGGCAGCACCTTGAGGGTGCCGGCGACGCCGCCGAGCGCGCTTTCCATGTCCTGCATGTAGGCCAGGGCATTGTCGCCCGTCACCGCCTCGACACGCCGGACGCCAGCCGCAACGCCGCCTTCTGCGGTGATGCTGAAGAGACCGATGTCACCCGTACGCGTCACGTGGGTGCCGCCGCACAGTTCGCGCGAGGAGCCGATGTCCAGAACGCGCACGTCATCGCCGTACTTTTCACCGAAGAGCATCATGGCGCCAAGCTTCTGAGCTTCGGCGATGGGCAGGACGCGGGTTTCGGTGGCGAGGTTGGCGAGGATCTCGGCATTGACGATATTTTCAACGCGGCGGATTTCCGCATCGGTCATCGGCTGGTTATGCACAAAGTCGAAACGGGTCTTGTCCGGATCGACCTGCGAACCCTTTTGCTGAACATGGTCGCCCAGCACTTCGCGCAGCGCCTTGTGCAGCAGGTGGGTGGCCGAGTGATTGCGCATGATGCGCTGGCGGGCCAGCACGTCGACCTTGGCTGTAACGCCATTGCCGAGCGAAATGCTGCCGGTTTTGACGACGCCGTGGTGACCGAAGACGGTTGCCTGAATCTTTTGCGTATCCTCGACGGCGAATATGCCATGCACCGACTGCAGCACACCGCTGTCGCCGACCTGACCGCCGGATTCGGCGTAGAAGGGGGTGTCATCGAGAACGACGACGCCGATTTCGCCTTCATTCAATTGATTGACTGCTGCGCCGTCCTTGTACAGGGCCAGCACGTTGGCCTTGGCTTCGAGCGTGGCGTAACCGTGGAAGGTCGTCGCCGGGCCGTCGTACTCGAGGTTGGTCGCCATCTTGAACTTGCCGGCGGCCCGCGCCTGTTCCTTCTGGCGGGCCATGGCCGCGTCGAAGGCGGCAGCATCGACGGTGATCTTGTGCTCGCGGCAGATGTCCTGCGTCAGGTCGAGCGGGAAGCCATAGGTGTCGTGCAGCTTGAAGGCGGTATCGCCGTTGAAGACCCCGCCTTCGCCCAGTGACTTGAGTTCGCCTTCAAGAATGGCCATGCCATGCTCGATGGTTTCGAAGAAACGGTCTTCTTCCTGCTTCAGCGTGGCGACAATGCGCGCCTGATTCTGGCCGAGCTCAGGATAGGCCATGCCCATTTCACCGACGAGATCGGGCACCATCTTGTGGAAGAAGGCGGCGCGAGCGCCGAGCTTGTAGCCGTGACGGATGGCGCGGCGGATGATGCGGCGCAGGACATAGCCACGACCTTCGTTACCCGGAATGACGCCATCGGCGAGCAGGAAGGAGCAGGCGCGGATATGGTCGGCCAAGACCTTCAACGAGGGCGAGGCCATGTCGGCAGCGCTCGTTTCGCGGGCAGCGGCCTTGAGCAGGGCCTGGAAGAGGTCGATTTCGTAATTGGCATGAACACCCTGCAGCACAGCAGAAATCCGCTCCAGGCCCATGCCGGTATCGACCGAGGGCTTGGGCAGCGGGTGCATGACGCCGGCTTCGTCGCGATTGAACTGCATGAAGACGTTGTTCCAGATTTCGATGAAACGGTCGCCGTCTTCTTCCGGCGATCCCGGGGGGCCGCCCCAGTGCTTTTCGCCGTGGTCGTAGAAGATTTCGGTGCACGGGCCGCAGGGGCCGGTGTCGCCCATCATCCAGAAATTGTCGGAGGCGTAGCGGGCGCCCTTGTTGTCGCCGATGCGGATGACGCGCTCGACCGGCACGCCGATCTCTTTCGTCCAGATGTCGTAGGCCTCGTCGTCCTCGGCATAGACGGTGACCGTCAGCTTGTCCTTGGGCAGCTTGTAGACCTCGGTCAGCAGTTCCCAGGCGTAGCTGATGGCATCGCGCTTGAAATAATCGCCGAAGCTGAAATTGCCGAGCATCTCGAAGAAGGTGTGGTGACGCGCCGTGTAGCCGACATTTTCGAGGTCATTGTGCTTGCCGCCGGCGCGCACGCATTTCTGCGAGGTCGTGGCACGGGTATAGGGACGCTTGTCGAAGCCGAGGAAAACATCCTTGAACTGGTTCATCCCGGCGTTGGTGAAGAGCAGCGTCGGGTCCTCGTGCGGCACCAGCGAACTGGAGGCAACGATCTGGTGGCCCTTGGAGGCGAAGAAGTCGAGGAACTGCTGGCGGATTTCGGCGCTTTTCATAAGCTGGCGGCCTTCAAGACGTTGATATGCGAAGCCCGTGATTTTAATTGAAAGCGCAAGCTCTTGAAGCAGCCGAAACAAAAAACCCGCCGGGCGGCGGGTCGTGCGGCGTCAGGTGCGATCAACGACGATGCGGACGGTCAACGCGACCGTTGTGGTTGTAATCGTGCTGGCGATCATGTTTCTGGTTGTAGATACGGCGGCTCTGAACGTCCTGGGCCTGATGCAGGCGGGCCCGCTCGCCACGGGTCACGACACCGTCGGCCTTGGCACGTGCTTCCATGTTCTCGACATGCTGCTGGCCGCGTTCGAGGCGATTGGCTTCGCGCTGGGTCAAGCTGCCCGAGGCGACGCCCTGGTCGATGCGGCGCTCCTGATTGGCTTCGCGCTGATCGACCCGCGGCGTGTAGGTCTGGGCAAAGGCAAGCGCCGGCAGGATGAGGGAAAGGATGGCGATGGACTTGACGATTTTCATGTTTATCTCCTGATGGATAGGGCGAACTCCCTGGACGCCATTAGAAAATAAATCTTCAGAAAAATCAGCCGCCTAAATGCAAGCCTTTGTAAGGAGTTGTTTCGGGGGCAAAGAGATCAAGACGGTCGGTAAAAATGGCGCTGACGCCACGATCGAACAAGGATTCTGCGTCTTGCGCGGTATTGACCGTGTAACACAGTACGGGGATGCCATGGGCGCGCGCCTCGGCCAGCACCTCGGTGGGCAAACGATCGGCGGCACAGTGCAGCGTGACGGCACCCAGGCGCCGCGCCACGGGCAACCAGTCCGCAGGCACCTGCTCGTAGAGCAAGCCACGCGGAATCTGCGGCGCGAGATCGCGGGCAATTTCCAGTGCCTCAAGCGAAAAAGAGGAGATCAGAGGCTGGACCCCGGCCCCTTGCCACAGCTCGCCGCTCAGTCGGGCGACCGCCTCAGCCGTCTCGCGCTCGAAGCCCGACGCCGGCTTGATCTCGACATTGGCCAAAAGCCCCAGCTGCCGGCACAGGGCAACGGCATCGGCATAGCGGGGAACGGGTTCGCCGCCGCCGGCATCCAGCCTGAAAAGAACGGCATCCGGCGTTGCACTGACCGGCCCCTGGCCATTCGTCGTGCGCTCAAGCGTTTCGTCGTGAATGAGCACCGGCGTGCCATCCGCCGACAGCATCACGTCGAACTCGACGGCCATAAATCCCATTGCCGCCGCCAGCCGGATACCGGCCAGGGTATTTTCCGGTGCCAGCGAGCCGCCACCGCGATGGGCTATCCAGCGCGGCAGCGGAAAGGTCATCAGAAGGGCTGTGCCTTCTTCAGGAGCGGCTTGGCCGTCAGCAAGGCATTACCGCGACTGACCGCCGTGTCGAGCGCGGCCTTGGCCGGTTTCGTGTCGGCCCAGACCGCTTCCATTTCTTCATCGGTCACGATGCGCACCGCATCGATGTTGGCGACGCGCACGGCCGGCTTGCTGCCGTTGCCTTTGAGCGAGGCAAAAGCAATTTCCTGCGTCTTGTCACCATCCTGCAACAGCTTGCTGCGGGCTGCCGCACGGGCTACCGAAGTCATCGGCAAACCACCGTAGACACGGACGATTTCGATCTGCATCTCCGGTGAAAGCACAAATTTGACGAATTTAGCCACCTGCTTGTACTGGGCCGGCGAGTGGCCGGCACCTATCCACAAGGAGGCGCCGTCCGCCAGCGACGACTGGCGACCGCCATAGACATCATCGTGATACGGCAGCGCAGCAACGCCCAGTTCGACCCCCTTGGCATCGCGGAAATCGGTGTATTCGCGCGAATCGGTGCTGATCATCGCGCACTCGCCTTCGTGGAACCTGGCACTGGCTTCGTTGCGACGGCCGAAGACCTTGAAATAATTGGCCTTGGTCCACGTCGCCATCATGGCCAGGTGCTTGACCTGCGGCAGGCCGTTGAAGGTCAGCACGCCCTTGTCGGTGGTCGCCGGTACGCCGGAAATGGCACTGACGTTATCGACGTGCACCCAGACCGGCCATGAGGACGTGTACGGACAGGCAAAACCGGCGTCCTGGAGCTTGTCGAGCATGCCCTGCATTTCGAACCAGGTCTTCGGCGGCTGCTCGGGATTCAGGCCGGCCTTGCGGAAGGCATTCTTGTTGTAAAACAGCACGGGCGTGGAGTAGAGCACGGGCAGGGCAACCAGACGGCCCTTGGCATCGAGCACGCCGGCCTTGAGGTCGCCGGAAAGTTCGCCGAACTTCAGGGGCTCGCCGGCCTTGGTCATCATTTCATGCAAGGGCACAAATTGCCGGGGCTGAATCAGCACATCGCTCATGTCGTAGCGACTGACGAGGTTAAGCGCCGCCGGCTTGTCGCCCTTTTCCAGGCGAGCCAGCTTCAGCGTGCTGCCGGATTCCTTGTTGAAGCGGTCGACAATGGCCTGCAGTCGTTCTTCGCCGACCGGACCGAGGTTGTGGGCCAGTTCGAAGGCCAGGCTGGGCGCCGGTTCGGCTGCCGGCTTGGCAGACTTGGCGGCAGGCTTGGCCTGCACGAACGAACTGGCCAGGGCCAGCGCGAGAACAAGCGTCAGGGGACGAAGACAATGCGACATGGATACTCCAGAATATCTTGAAGATGCGAATTATAACGGCCAAGCGGCATCACACTTGCCACACATTTTTCGCAAATATGCGAAAATCCAGCCCATGATCAAGCGAACTTTTTTCATTCTCGCCTTCCTCGGACTGAGCGCCTGCGACCAGGTCAACCAGAAGCTTGGCCTTGAAGATCTGGCCAAGAAGGAAGCCAGGGCCGAGCAGGAAGCGAAGGCGGTCGGTAGCGCCTGCCGCCAGTCCGGACGGGCCATTGAAGATTGCTATTCGATTTACGGCTGGTTGCCCAAGGCTGGCATTTACGCCGGCTGGCGCGAAATGGACGAGTACATGCGCGAGAACAAGCTGGAGACGATCGCGCCGCAGTTGCCACCACCGGAAGGCCCTGGCGCCAGGAAAAAGAAAAAGAATACCGAGGCTGCCCCCGAAGGTGACGCCAAGGCCGAGGCCAAGGACGATCACAAGGCTGAAGCCAAGGCCGAACCCGAGAAGAAAGCCGACAAACACTAGGCTGACGAGGGGACGCCAATGCCGCAGAGCACCAGAAAACCCAGACCATGAAATTTCCGGCATTTCTCGGCGGTATACGCGGCAAGCTGATCGGCATTTTCGTGCTGATCAAGGTCGTGCCGCTGCTCTTGCTGGCCGGATTTGCCTGGCACGCCACCAGCCAGCTGGGCGAGGACGTTTCGCTCAAGGCAGGCGGCATGGCGGATGCCATGCTGTCGACGCTCAAGACGGTGGGCAAGACCGTCACCGACGACTCCATTCGCGCCCTCGACCTGCGTTCGCGTGAAGCCATCGAGGCGCAGACCACCGATACCGCCAAGGAAATTGCCACTTTCCTCTATGGCCGCGACACCGACATCCGGCAAGCGGCCGTGCTCGAGCCGTCCGAAGCGGCATTCCGCAACTTTCTCAGCGAGCGCACGCGGCCGGTTTATCAGCATGGGCCGTGGAAACTCGCTGAGGATGGCAAATCCTGGGTACCCGAGCAGCCTGTCGTACGCGAGGCCAAGGTGACGCGCCCGGTACTGCCGGACAACGCCAAGGATTTTCATGCCCGTCCGGCCGAATATTTTGGCGAGAAGGAGCAACGGCCGCTGTTCGTCGAAATGACTTTTATCGACCTAAATGGCAACGAGAAGGTCAAGGTGACGAGTGGCAGGCTGACCGGGAAAGAGCGCAAGAACGTCAGCGACCGCAACAATACCTTCATCAAGGCGGAAACCTATTTCGCCGACCTGAAAAAACTCAAGCCCGGCGACATCTACGTTTCCGACGTCATTGGCGCCTACGTGCCGACGCAGCTCATCGGCCCTTACCTGCCGGCCAGTCTGGACAAGGCCGGCAAACCCTTCACACCCGAAGAGTCAGCCTACGCCGGCACCGAAAATCCGCTCGGCAAGCGTTTCCGTGGCATTGTCCGCTGGGCGACGCCCGTCGTCAGGGATGGCCGGATAAGCGGTTACGTCACGCTCGCCCTCGACCATGACCACATCCGCCAGTTTTCCGACCGCCTGATGCCGACGGAAGAACGCCACACGCCGATCGCCGACCCCATCAAGGGCAATTACGCTTTTCTCTGGGATCACCGGAGCCGCTCGATTTCGCATCCGCGCGACTATTTCATCACCGGCTACGACCCGCAGACCGGACAGCCGGCAACTCCCTGGATGGACGCCGATCTTTACACCGAATGGCAGACCAGCGGCAAACCGTCGCACGAGTTCCTGGCCGACATTCCCGCCTTCCGCAACCAGAGCCTCAAACTTAAACCGGCCAAGGAACTGATCAAGGCCGGCACGGTGGGCCTCGACTGCCGCTACCTCAATTTCTCGCCACAATGCGACGGCTGGAACGCCCTGACTGAGCATGGGGGTTCCGGCTCCTTCGTCATTTTCTTCTCCGGCCTGTGGAAGCTGACCACGGCCGCCGCCATCCCCTACTACACGGGCCAATATGGCAAATCGCCACAGGGCTTCGGTTTTGTCACCATCGGCGCCAATGTCGACGAGTTCCACAAGGCGGCGACCGAAACGGCCGGGCGCATCAACACCCTGCTCGAAGAAAAGGACGCCAATCTCTCCACCCAGCGCAGCGAACTGCTTGACCATATTGCCGGCAGCCTGACGACGACCGCCATCGGTCTGTGGGGCTCGACGCTGCTCATGGTCATCGTCGTCATCGGCATCGCCGTATGGATGGCCGGGCTACTCACCCGGCGCATCACGGCCATGATTTCGGGCATTCACGCCTTCCAGCAGGGCGACCTGAAACATCGCCTGGAGGCTGGCTCCTCCGACGAAATGGGCGAACTTTCCCGCTCCTTCAACCGCATGGCCGACTCGGTTGAAGAGTCCTTCAAACGCCTCGAGGAGGCCAAGGAGAAGGCGGAGGAAGCCAGCCGGCAGAAATCTGCCTTCCTGGCCACCATGTCCCACGAGTTGCGCACCCCGCTCAACGGCATCCTCGGCTTTGCCGACCTGCTCAAGGACGACCTTGAAGATCCCGGGCATCGCAGCCACGCAGAAATCATCGCCCAGAGCGGCAACCACCTGCTCCAGCTGGTCAATGAAATCCTCGATCTGGCCAAGATCGAGTCCGGCGAGATGAAGATCAACATCACCGCTATTCCACTGGCCGCCTTGCTCGCCGAATGTATGGCCAGCCATAGGGCCATCGCCGAAGACAAAGGACTTCAACTGCAACTTCAACTGGCCGATGACCTGCCGGAAATCTTCAATACCGACCCGACCCGCCTGCGCCAGATTCTCAACAACCTGCTCGGCAATGCCGTGAAATTCACTGCCGCCGGCAAGGTCTGCCTCGAGGTCAGCGGTGCCGGGCACGACATAGCCTTCGCCATCCACGACACCGGCCCCGGCATTTCGCCGGAACACCATGCAACGGTTTTCGAGAAATTCAAGCAACTGGACAATTTCCTGACCCGTGAACACGGCGGCACCGGTCTGGGTCTTGCCCTCGTCCGCCAACTGGTGGAACAAATGGGCGGGCGCGTCAGGCTCGACTCGGAAATTGGCGCCGGATCGACCTTCACAGTTTACCTGCCACTGGATATCGACCATGACCGAACCACGTAAGGCCCTGGTCGTCGACGACCATCCGACCAACCGACTGCTTGCCGAAGCACTGCTGAGAAAGTGCGGCTGGACGGTGTTCCTGGCCGATTGTGGCCAGGCGGCACTGACTTTGGCCGCCCAGCACCCATTCCGCCTCGTCCTGCTTGATATCAGCATGCCTGGCCTGTCCGGCGAAGAAACCTGTGCCAGGCTAAGGGCAGCCGAAGCTGCCGAACCCCTGCATATCGTCGCCTACACGGCGCATGCCTTCCCGGAGGATGAAGCACGGTTGCTTGCCTGCGGTTTCGACGAAGTCCTCGTCAAACCGATCAGCCGCCAGCGCATCGAAGACCTGGTGGCCAAACTTTGATTCTGCCGCCGGCAAGGATTCGATTGGAGCCACGCTTCAAGCATCCGGGTGATCATGGGCAGGTAGGCGTATAATTCGGCCCCATGTCTGAAATCAATACCTTAGCCGGCGAAAACGCCATAGTCATCGCTGCCGATGCAGCGCCCGAAATCACCTTCGCCGATCTCGGCCTGGCACCGGAACTTCTGCGTGCCGTCCTCGATGAAGGCTACACCAAGCCGACCCCCATCCAGGCCCAGGCCATCCCGCTCGTCATCAGCGGCAAGGACATCATGGGCGGCGCCCAGACCGGCACCGGCAAGACCGCCGCCTTCACCCTGCCCATCCTTCAGCGCATCCTGCCTTTTGCCAGCAGCAGCCCGTCGCCGGCCAAGCACCCGGTGCGCGCCCTGATCCTCGCCCCGACCCGCGAACTGGCCATGCAGGTCTTCGAGTCGGTCAAGACCTACAGCAAGCACACGCCGATTCGCGCCATGTGCGCCTTCGGCGGCGTCGACATCAAACCGCAAATCGCCGAACTCAAGAGAGGCGTCGAAATTCTCGTCGCCACGCCGGGCCGTCTGCTTGACCACGTCGAAAACAAGAGTGTCAGTTTCAATTCCGTCCAGGCCCTCGTCCTCGACGAAGCCGACCGCATGCTTGACATGGGCTTCGTGCCCGACGTCACGCGCATCCTCAACATGCTGCCTGCCCAGCGCCAGAGCCTGCTCTTCTCCGCCACCTTCTCGGAAGAAATCAAGAGGCTGGCCGACAGCATGCTGAAGTCGCCGATCCTGATCGAAGTCGCCCGCCGCAACCAGGTCTCCGACACCATCACCCACCGCGTCCACCCGGTTTCCGAATACGGCAAGCGCGGCCTGCTTACCAAGCTGCTGAAATCCGGCGATATCCGCCAGTGCATCGTCTTCTGTCGCACCAAGCAGGGTTGCTCGCGCCTGACCCGCGAACTGCAGCGCGCCGGCATCAAGGCTGACGCCATCCACGGTGACAAGAGCCAGCTTGAACGCATCAAGGCCCTCGAAGCCTTCAAGGGTGGCGAAACCGACGCCCTCATCGCGACCGATGTCGCCGCCCGCGGCCTCGACGTCGACGATCTGCCCTACGTCATCAATTACGAACTGCCGCACACGCCGGAAGACTACGTGCACCGCATCGGCCGCACCGGCCGCGCCGGCAAGACCGGCAATGCCATCTCACTGGTCAGCGCCCGTGAAGTCGTCTATCTGGTCGATATCGAAAAGCTCATCAAGCGACCGATCGAACAGATCGAAGTCGCCGGTTTCGAGCCGGAACCGGAATACGAATATCCTCCGGGCAACAAGAAAAAACGCAGCGCCCCCGTCATCGCCCCGGTCGCCCAGCGGCCTGAGCGCGGTGAGCGCCCGGAACGTTCCGAACGTCCCGAGCGTGGTGAACGCTCAGCCAGACCGGAACGCAGCGATCGACAGGATCGCCGCCCGCCACGTCGCAATCCGATGATCGCGGCCGACGGCTTCGACTTCAGCAAGCCCTACGAAGACAACTCGCCGCGCGGCGATGTACCGGATTCGCCGACAGCACCAGCCAAGGTGGACCCGCACAAGCCGAAGCGGGTTGTTGCGGCGTTGCTGGGTGGGCTGGGGCGGAAGTAAGGCGCCGACGTTTCAAAATCGAGGAGTCGCCTGATTTGGCGATTTCCTGTTGAATTGGCTTGGGGTACCCCAAGCCAATTAGTCGACTAAAACCCGAAATCAGCCCCGCAGACCGGCCTTCTTCGCCGCCGGCGCCTCAACCAGCTTGATGATGGCCAGCGAAAGGTTGTCGCCGCTGCCGCCGGCGCGGTGACGCGCCATGTCGATCAACAGTTCGCAGGCCTGGCGGGCCGAGTTCTGGGCGACCAGCATGCCGAGTTCGACGTCGTTGAAGTAGGCCCAGAGGCCGTCCGAGCAAAGGACGAAGGCGTCGCCGGCGAGCAGTTCAACCGATTCAGAGAGCGTTATTTTCGGCGCATCCTGCCCGCCGAGTGAGGCCAGCAGGACATTGCGATTGGGGTGGGTCAGCGCCTGCTCGGCGGTAATCTTGCCGATGGCAACCAGGTGCTCGACATAAGAGTGATCGACCGAGCGCTGGACCAGTTTGTCACCGCGAAAGTGGTAAAGGCGACTATCGCCGCAGTGACCCCAGGTAATCTGCCCCGGTTGCAGGAGGAGCATCACAGCCGTACTGTGGGGATCCATTTCGTTCATGAAGCGCGATGCCTTGATCATCGTATGCGCTTCCTGCATGCTGTTTTCCAGCATTTTCTGAGGACTTTCATCGACCGCCGAAAATTGGTCGAGATTGGTTTTGGCGGTATGCACCACCTGTTCGGCAGCCAGCGCGCCACCCGTGTGACCGCCCATACCATCAGCGACCACGGCTAACGCAACACCGCGTTTACGGCCATGCGGCAGGATCGCGACGCGATCCTGTTGTTCCTTGCGATCCCCTTGGTGCTGCGCCGCGCAGGCGTCGACTGCTATTGCCATCCGTCCCCCCTGAAGCCGGCAAGATTAGCACGAAAGGCATAAAAACCGGATGGCACCGTAATTGATTGAAGATTATCCCGTTTCATGTCAGTGCCTTATCGATCAGTTCAATCCAGTGCCGCACCGGTAATGCGCTGCCTGCCTGCAAATGCATCATACAGCCGATATTCGCCGTCGCCGTGAGTGCCGGGCCACCGGCGTGCAGGGCGGCGAGCTTGTTGTCGCGCAATTTTCCCGCCAGTTCCGGCTGCAAGATCGAATAGGTGCCGGCCGAACCGCAGCACAGATGGCTGTCGGCCACCGCTGTCAGTTCATAACCTGCCGCCTGCAGCAAAACCTCGATGCTGCCACGAATCTGCAGGCCGTGCTGCAGTGTGCAGGGGGAATGGAAGGCGAGCTTGCCGCGTTTTTCCGGGCGAGGCGCCAGCAAGGGCAGGAGTCCGGCTTTTTCGGCACTCAGGATTTCCGACGGATCGCGGCACAGTGCACTAATTTTTGCGGCTTTTTCAGCGTAGATCGCGTCGTCGGCCAGGATATGGACGTAATCCCTGACCTGGACGCCACAGCCCGAGGCCGTGACGACAATGGCTTCGATGCCGGCTTCGACATGCGGCCACCAGGCGTCGATATTGCGGCGCATGTCCTCTTTGCCGGCTTCCTGATCGTTGAGGTGAAAGCGTACGGCGCCGCAGCAGCCGGCCTTGGCTTCCTCGAACAGTGCAATACCCAGCCTGTCGAGGATGCGGGCCGTGGCGGCGTTGATATTCGGCGCCAGGGAGGGCTGGACGCAACCGGCCAGCACCAGCATGCGGCGCGCCTGCCCGGCCGGCTTCGGCCACGGTGCTCCTGCCGCCTGTGCCGGCGGCAGCTTGTTGGCCAGGGCGGCAGGTAGCAGAGGCTGAACGAACCTGCCGAGGGCGACTGCCGCACCGAATAAAGCCGGACGGGGCAAGACAGCTTTGAGCACGGCACGGGTCAGCCTATCGGATAAGGTGCGCGGCAGCCTGGCCTCGACCACCTGGCGCCCGACATCGAGCAAATGGCTGTATTGGACGCCTGATGGGCAGGTCGTTTCGCAGGAACGGCAGGTCAGGCAACGGTCGAGGTGGGTTCTCGTCTTTTCCGTCACCGGCTTGCCTTCGAGCACCTGCTTGATGAGGTAGATGCGGCCGCGCGGGCCGTCGAGTTCGTCGCCCAGCAATTGATAGGTCGGGCAGGTCGCCGTGCAAAAGCCGCAATGGACGCACTTGCGCAGGATTTCCTCGGCAATCCGGCCGGCGTGGGTGGCGCGCAGTTCGTCGCTCAGTCGGGTATCCATCAGAACTCCGCGTAGAGACGGCCGGGGTTGAGGATGCCCTTCGGATCGAAGGCGCGTTTCAGGCGACGATGGAGGGCAAGCAGGGCCGGCGACAGTGGCGCAAACGCCCCTTCCAGGCAGCGCAGCGATTCCGGCGCCCGATAGAGCACAGCATGGCCGCCAAGTCGGGTGGCGGCATCGCGAATCGCCGTCGGCTCGCCGGCATACCAGCGCAGCGCCCCGCCCCACTCGATGGCGCGCAGGCCGTCGAGACCGAGGCACGATGCCGTGGAGGGCACAGCTACTCGCCACAGCAACGGACTGGCAAAAGCCGGATGGCTCTGTTCGCGGATGGAAAGCCAGAAATTTTCGGCATCGGGTTGGGCGGCGGCGTCCAGTTTGCGTGTTGCCGCCTCGACCGCCGCCCGCGCCCCTGAAAGACGTAGCGAGAGCTGCCCGTCGTGCCAGAAGGAAGCGGAAACTGGCAGCGGCTGACCGCCCCACTCGTTGAGTCGTCGTATCGACTCGTCGGCGTCACAGGCAAAAACCAGCGTCGTTTCAGCCACCGGCCGGGGCAGCACCTTGAGGGTCGCTTCAGCGATGACGCCCAGCGTCCCGAGGCTGCCAGCGATCAGGCGCGACACATCGTAGCCAGCGACATTCTTCATGACCTGACCGCCAAAATCGAGCACCTGGCCAGTGCCATCGGCCAGCTTCACGCCGAGCACGAAGTCACGCACGGCACCCGCCTGCTGGCGGCGCGGCCCGGCAAGACCAGCGGCGATGCAACCGCCCAGTGTCGCCCCGCCGAAATGCGGTGGCTCGAAGGCCAGCATCTGGCCCTGTTCAGCCAGCACCGCCTCGATCTCGGCCAGCGGCGTGCCACAACGGGCGGTGATATAGAGCTCGGTCGGCTCATGGGCGACGATGCCACGATAGCCTGAAACGTCGAGGACCTCGCCGGCCAGCAAGCCGCCGTAGAAGTCCTTGCTGCCCGCGCCACGGATGCGTAGCGGTGTCGCCCTCTCATGCGCCAGGCGGATGGCCGAAACGATGTCGTCGAGTTCTGACAAAACCGGCATCAGAAGCGCTCCAGTTCAGGAAATTTCACATCGCCGTAATGGACGTGCATGCGGCCGTATTCGGCGCAGCGGTGCAGGCTGGGCACGGCCTTGCCGGGATTGAGCAGGCCGCGTTCATCGAAGGCCGTCTTGACGCGGTGAAAGGCCTCAAGCTCCGGCGTCGCGTACTGGACGCACATCTGGTTGATCTTCTCGATACCGACCCCGTGTTCGCCGGTGATCGAACCGCCGAGCGCGACCGATAGTTCGAGAATCTCGGCACCAAAAGCTTCGGCCCGCTCCCAGTTGCCCGGCTGCGAGGCGTCGTACATGATCAGCGGGTGCAGGTTGCCGTCGCCGGCGTGGAAGACATTGGCGCAGCGCAGGCCGTATTTCTTTTCCATGGCGGCGATGGCCGACAACATCTCGGCCAGGCGCTTGCGCGGAATGGTGCCGTCCATGCAGTAATAATCCGGCGTGATGCGGCCAACCGCCGGGAAAGCCGCCTTGCGCCCGGCCCAGAAACGCAGGCGCTCGGCTTCGGACTGCGAGACGCGAATATCGCTGGCGCCAGCGACCGTCAGCACCTCGATGACGCGAGCAATTTCCTCGGCGACTTCTTCCGGCGTACCGTCCGACTCACAGAGCAGAATCGCTTCGGCATTCATGTCGTAGCCCGCCTTGACGAAGGGCTCGACGGCCGCCGTCGCCGCCTTGTCCATCATTTCCAGGCCGGCCGGGATGATGCCGGCAGCGATGATCGCGGCGACCGCATCGCCGGCCTGCGCAACGTCGTTGAAGGAAGCCATGACCACCTGAGCGAGTTCGGGCTTGGGCACCAGCTTGACGGTGACTTCGGTGACCACCCCGAGCATGCCTTCGGAGCCGATCAGCAGCGCCAGCAGGTCGTAGCCCGGTGCATCCGGCGCTGCCGAACCGATCTCGAAAACCTCGCCCTCGATGCTGACGACGCGGATGCGCAGCACGTTGTGCACCGTCAGGCCATATTTGAGGCAATGCACGCCGCCCGAGTTTTCGGCGACATTGCCGCCCAGCGTGCAGGCGATCTGCGATGACGGATCGGGCGCGTAATAGAGGCCGAACGGTGCCGCCGCCTCCGACACGGCGAGATTGCGGACGCCGGGTTGAACGACGGCCAGGCGCGCTGCGCGGTCGACGCGCAAGATCTTGTTGAAGCGGGCCAGCGACAGCACGACACCCTGCGCATGCGGCATCGCCCCGCCGGACAACCCCGTACCGGCACCCCGCGCGACAACCGGGACGCCAAGCTCGTGGCAGGTACGCAGGATGTCGATAACCTGCCCTTCTGTCTCGGGCAGGCAGACGGCGAGCGGCAGTTCGCGGTAGGCCGTCAGCCCAGCGCATTCATAGGGGCGCAAATCCTCCTCGCCGAGCAACAGGCAATTCGCCGGCAGGAATAGCTGCAGGCGCCGGGCCAGGGCATCGCGGTCAGTCGAAAAAACGTGATCGGGAGCGGTCATGGACTTATTCTACGAGGATGGCGCGAAAGTCGTTGACGTTGGTGCGCGTCGGGCCGGTCACCAGCAAGTCGCCGAGCCCGGCAAAAAAGCCCCAGGCGTCATTGCCGGCAAGATGGCGGCGCGGATCGAGGCCGGCAGCGCGAGCCCGAGCCAGCGAATCCGGGCCGACGAAAGCACCGGCATTGTCCTCGCTGCCATCGATGCCGTCAGTATCTGCCGCCAGCGCATGGATACCGGACGCACCATCGAGCGCCAGGGCGAGGCCGAGCAGGAATTCCGTATTGCGCCCGCCGCGACCATGCCCCTTGAGCGTCACCGTCGTTTCGCCCCCGGAGAGCAGGACGCACGGCTTTCCGGCCGGAAAGCCATGCTGCGCAGAAGAACGCGCCATGCCGGCCATGACCTTGGCGACTTCCCGCGCTTCGCCTTCGATGGCGTCGCCCAGAATAAGCGGCGTGATGCCGAGTCGCTGCGCCTCGGCGGCAGCCGCTTCGAGCATCTGGCGCGGGCTGGCAATCAGGCGGAAGGTGCTGCGGGCAAGACGCGAATCGCCCGGTTTGGGCGTTTCCAGTTCGCCGGAGGCCAGCCGCTGGCGCAGGGCGGCAGGGAGTTCGATACCGTAGAAGTCGAGCACCTTGAGCGCGTCGGCTGTGGTGCCTGGATCGCCCACCGTCGGGCCGGAGGCGATGACGGCCGGATCGTCGCCGGGCACATCGGAAATCGCCAGTGTCAGGACCGAGGCCGGCCAGGCGGCAGCAGCCAGCCGACCGCCCTTGAGGGCCGACAGATGCTTGCGCACGCAGTTGATCTCGCCGATGCTCGCCCCCGAGCGCAGCAGCGCCGAGGTGAGTGCCCGCTTTTGAGCCAGCGTGACGCCAGGCGCGGGTGCCGCGAGCAAGGCCGAACCGCCGCCGGAAATCAGGGCAAGAACGCGGTCTTCTTCATTCAAGCCGGAAACCAGCTCAAAAATGGAAAGCGCAGCCGCTTCGCCGGCGGCATCCGGCACCGGGTGCGCTGCCTCGACGACCCGTATCCGCTCGCACGGCACGCCGTGGCCGTAACGCGTGACGACCAGGCCATCGAGCCGCCCGGACCAATGCTGCTCAACCGCCCGCGCCATCGCCGCCGATGCCTTGCCGGCGCCAATGACAATCAGCCGTCCGCCATCATCGGGCGGCAAATACGGCGGCACGCACAAGGCCGGATCAGCCGCCGCAATGGCGACATCGAACAGGCGACGCAGTTTTTCGCGAGGATTCATTCAGGCATCCAGCCCAGACCGGCTTCGGTCGTCGTCAGCGGCTTGTATTCGCAGCCGACCCAGCCGTCGTACCCCAGCCTGTCGAGCAAGGCAAAAAGAAAGGGGTAGTTGATTTCGCCCGTACCCGGCTCATGGCGGCCGGGATTGTCAGCGATCTGGATATGGCCGATGCGCCCGATATGGGCTTCAATCGTCCGCGCCAGGTCGCCCTGGATGATCTGCGCATGGTAGAGATCGAGTTGCAACTTGACGTTGCTGCGATCAATCGCATCGAGCAGCCGCACCGCCTTGTCGATGTCGTCCAGCCAGTAGCCCGGCATGTCGATGCGGCTGTTGATCGGCTCGATCATCACCGATGCGCCCACCGTGGCAAAGCGGTCGGCGGCATATTGCAGATTGGCGACGTAAGTCGCTTCCAGTTCCGCCTCGGCTACCCCTTCGGGACGCAGCCCGGCCATGCAATGAACCCTCTCGCAGTCTAGGACCATGGCGTAGTTCAGCGCCTGCTCGACGCTTTCGGCAAATTCACCCTGGCGGTGCGGCAGACAGGCCAGCCCGCGCTCCCCGGCCGCCCAGTCGCCGGGCGGCAAATTGAACAGCACCTGCTCGACATCGGCGGCCTTGAGCCATTCCGCCACATCATGCGCCGGCCAGTCGTAGGGAAAAAGGTACTCGACTCCCTGAAATCCGGACGCCGCCGCCCGGCGAAAGCGCTCCGGGAAAGAGTCATCGGCAAACAAAAAACTGAGATTGGCGGCGAACTTGAGCATGATTGGTTCAGTCTGAAACGTGAGCCAAAAGTATAATCTGCACTTAGTCTGGAGAACGCACCGTGAATGACACCGTACAAGAACGCAAGGGCAACCGCCTGTCGAAGATCGTCACCCGTACCGGCGATGCCGGCACGACCGGTCTTGGCGACGGCAGCCGCACGACCAAGGACAGCCTGCGCATCGACGCCATCGGCGAGGTCGATGAACTGAACTCCGGCCTTGGCGTGCTGCTCTGCGAAGACATGCCGGATGCCGTGCGCACTGCGCTGCTCGATGTCCAGAACGACCTTTTCGACCTCGGCGGCGAGCTTTGCCTGCCCGGCATGGCGGTCATGAAGGATGCCCAGGTCGCCCGTCTTGAAGCGCAGGCCGAAGCCTTCAACGCCGACCTGCCCATGCTCAAGGAATTCATCCTGCCCGGCGGCACCCGTGCCGCCGCCCTCGCCCATCTGAGCCGCACCGTCTGCCGCCGCGCCGAGCGCGCCATGGTTCGCCTGCATGGTGCCGAGCCGCTCTCCGACGCCGCCCGCCGCTACATCAACCGGCTTTCCGACCTGCTTTTCATTCTCGGCCGCGCTCTCAACCGGGCCGGCGGTCGCGGCGATGTGCTGTGGCAAAAGGGCAAGAATGCGTCCTGACCTTCACTCCTCCGACGTCTAAGCCATGTACCGCGTCAAGACCATCTACCGCAACCGCGGCGCCGACCCGATCATCGAGCGCGGCCCTTGGCACGAGTCGCGCAAGGATGCCGAGTACTGGGCCGAACAACTGCGCCTTGCCGGCTATAGCGTGAGCATCGAAAGCCAGCACATCAAGACAGACGACGACAACGCCGACCTCGCCGCGGCACTGGCCGGCATGGCCTGACCAGGGCATAGCATCGGATGTTCCGAACGGGAACGCTTCAATTTACTACGTTCCGGCGAACAAGCAGCCCTACAGACAGCTTGCCTTGACGTGCGGGAAGGCGGCATCAGACCGCTCCAGCCGATGATATGACACCCCTCGGCACAATTGAACGTTCGCCACTCCTGGGTAGCAGCTTTATTGTAGACTCAGTGGCCGGTCGGGCGATTCGAACCGAAGTGAACGTTCCGGTCGAAAATGAGCAAAGGCAGGCATGAACAAGATACGCGTATTGCTAGCCGACGATCACGCAATCATTCGCGACGGTATTCGGCAAATCCTTGAAGATACCGAGGATTTTTTGGTTGCTGGCGAGGCCGCCAATGGCATTGAGGTCATGCAACACATTCGCACCTTGGAATACGACCTGCTGTTACTCGATATCTCCATGCCCGGACGCAACGGTATCGATCTGATCCGGCATGTTCAAGATGAAAAAAACGACCTGCCTATTCTCATCCTCAGCATGCACCAGGAAGAACAATATGCCGTGCGCGCACTACATGCCGGTGCTTCCGGATACGTTACCAAGGAAAGCGATGGAGAACTATTGCTGGCGGCGATGCGCCGGGTGGCTGGCGGGGGTGTCTTCGTCAGTGAAAAGGTCGCCGAGATCATGGCGCGCGGCTTGCACCCGATCAGCGAGGTCTTCCCGCACACACTACTCTCAGACCGCGAATTACAGGTCTTCGAGATGCTCGCGCAGGGTCTGGGTCTGACCGAGATCGCTACCGAGTTCTCGCTTAGCGTCAAAACGATAAGCACACACAAGAGCCGCATCCTGCAAAAGATGAATTTCAACAACATGGCGGATCTGATCCGCTATGCCATCACGCACAAACTCGTCGAGCAGGACGACATGGCCTGACGCGGGGCCAGAATCAGAAAATTCCTACACGCAAATTAATCCCCTTCCGATAAAGGGGATTCAAGAACCGGACCACAATGTGACCAGCCAAATGTAACTAGTTTGTGTCCTTCGGTTTTTGAATATTTGCAACAGGAGTCAGATGATGAAGTTTTCCGCCAAGACCCTCGCCACACTGGGCATCTTTTCCGCACTGATCATGACCGCCACGAGCGCCAGCGCACTCAGCGATGACGAAGTCAAGTCATTGATGAAGAAGAACAATTGCTTCAAGTGCCACGCCGAAAACAAGGCCAAGGATGGTCCTTCGTACAAGGAGATCGCCGAAAAGAACCGCGACAAGCCGGATATCTTCGCGAAGTTCTACAAGCGCGTGACGAGCAATGAAAAAGTCGAGATAAAGGGCAAGCAGGAAGACCACGATCCGCTCAAAACTAAGGACGAGGTTGAAATCAAGGCCATCGTTCAGTGGATTCTGACTCGCTAAACAGTTTTTGGGGGTAACAACAATGATTACAAAAACGCGCAAGAGTTTGCTGGCATCGCTGATGCTGGTCGGAACACTTTTTATCGGTACTTCAGTCTATGCTGCTGAAGCAGCAAAGGAAGTCGCAAAGGACATCGTACTCAAGGACGATGCGAAGTGTACGCGGTGTCACGATGAAGCTGACGCCCCGGAGCTTCTACGTATTGGCAAGACGAAGCACGGCACTCGCGCCGACAGCAGAACCCCGACTTGCACCAATTGCCACGGCGATAGCAAGGCCCACGCCGATCACTCAGGTGCGACAACGCCCCCCAAGACCGACCTGAATTTTGGCAAGAAAAGCAATGCACCAGCCAGCGCCCGCAACGAAGCCTGTCTGACTTGCCACCAGAAAGACTCTTCACGTCACCTGTGGGCAGGCAGCATCCACGAAACACGTGATGTAGCCTGTACGTCCTGCCATAACATTCATGGCGGACACGACAAGGTACGCAGCAAGAAAACCCAGCCTGAGGTTTGTTTTACCTGCCACAAGCAGCAGCGCATTGAAGCAAACAAGCCGTCACATCACCCCATGCTGGAAGGCAAGGTTGCCTGTTCCGACTGTCACAATTCGCACGGCTCGGCTGGTCCGAAACTGATGAAGCGCGATAGCGTGGTCGACACCTGCTACACCTGCCACATGGAAAAACGTGGTCCGTTTGTGCACAACCATGAACCGGTCAATGAAGATTGTGGCAATTGCCATAATCCGCACGGCACCACTGCAGAAAATCTCCTCAAGGTCCGCGTTCCGTTCCTGTGTCATCAATGCCATACCCCGCATGGCGGCTTCATTCCCCAACTGCGTGGTGCTCAAGTTACTGCACCCACCGCAGCCGGGAATGCAAAGGGAACAACAAACGTGACGCAAGGCCGAGCCTGTATGAATTGCCATACGCAGGTACATGGCAGCAATAACCCGGCTGCTACCAACCCGACCCCGCAATTCATGCTTCGCTGAGTATCGAAGGGACAAGATCATGAAAACCATGAGTAACAAATTCGGATTTCGCCAGCATCTGCTCGCACTGGCAATCGCCGCGGCCTTCGCGCCTGCAGCCCAGGCAGAAGGAGATGACGTTGCAGAATTCACGCAGCCTTCAAGCAGCGTCAGTGTTGGTTTGGGTGGCCTGACGGGCGACAAGAAGAGCCGTTCCATCTATGGCCAGTACAACGGCATGCGCCAGGACGATGCCATCGGGCTAGTTGATGTCGATGTGGTTCGCCGCGACGAAAACACGGGTACCTGGACCACCATTCAGGGCAGCAACCTCGGACTGGACAACCGTGAAATCAGCGTCGGCGTCGAGAAGCAGGGCGACTGGAAGATCGGCGTCGGTTATGACGAAATAACCCATCGTGAAATCCGCACCATCAACACGGCCAATACGGGTGTGGGTACCACTACCCCGACCGTAATTCGCGTTGCCACCCCAGGTACGGGGCAGGATTACGATCTTAAGTTGCGTCGCCAGGGAACTACGCTGATTGGCGAGAAATGGCTGAGTCCGTCGTTATTGTTCGAGTTCAATTTCAAGAACGAGGACAAGGATGGTGCCCGACTTAGCGGAAAGGGTTATGACTGCGCAAACTATGTTTGCGGGCCGACGCCTGCTCTAACTGGAGCAGCCTCTACGGCATATGCAGCGGCAAATCTAAAAAATGCCATTTTGATGCAAGCTGAACCAGTTAATACCAATACCAAGCAGTTGGACATGAAACTCGCGTATTCAAGCGAGAAATTTAACGGCCAAATTGGGTATTACGGGTCTGTTTTCCGCAATTCAAACGGATCGGTAAATATGACATTAGCCGACAATTTCCTGTATGGAGGAAATGGAACAACACTCAACCCCCTATATCCAGCTGTAGCTGGCGGCACGTCGCTTAGAAACGTACTGCAAATGCCGTTTTCCCTGCCCCCTGATAATCAGGCGCACCAGCTTTTTGCTGCGGGCACCTACGCATTTACCAAAACGACCAAGGCGACGTTCAAGTACGCTTTTACGCACGCCACGCAGGATGACAGCTTCGCCGGCACGGGCGTATCAGCGGGTGCTCCGGCCGGTGTCAGTAGTCTGGGCGGCGAACTGAACACCAATCTGCTGCAGGTCGGTGTGACCTCAAAGCCTCTTCCGAAACTTACTTTGAACGCCAATATCCGCTACGAGGACAAGGAAGACAAAACTCCCAAGTATCTCTACAACGTTGAAAATGCCCTGATTTGGTACAACGCCGACATTTCATCAAAGAGGCTGAATGGGAAACTGGAAGCCAGTTATCAGTTGCCCGAAAACTTCCGCGCGACCGTTGGGGTTGATTACAAGGAAATCGAGCGCGAAGTTCCAACGAACATTCTGGTCGACAGATTGGCTGGTATCAGCGTTATTCGAGCCAAGAATGAAGAGCTGAACTATCGTGCCGAACTCAGCCGTATGATGTCTGAAACGCTGACCGGTTCGATTGGCTATAGCACGGGTAATCGTCGCGGTTCGGACTGGACGTCGCTGAGCGGCACAACGCCAATCTATGGTCAGGTATTTCCATCCACCTCATTCACCAATGCCAACTTCCCGCTGTCCATGGCAGACGTTGATCGCGAAAAATGGAAACTTTCCGCAAACTGGACGCCACTGGAAAAGCTTTCCATCCAGTTCATTGTCGAAAATGGTACTGACAAGAACGTTACGGCTGGATCACCCACAAGCACGTGGGGCAGAGGTTTTCGCAAGAACGGCAATCAGCTTTATAGTCTCGATCTTGCCTACGGCTTGACCGATAACTGGGAACTGACCGGCTTTGTCTCGATGGGTAAACAGTCGCTGGATATCAATCACAGCACCTACATGCTCATGCTGGACAACGAAAGCGAAATTGTCGGGCTGGGCATCAAGGGCAAAGTCACGCCACGTATTGATGTCGGCGCCAATGCTGTCTATCTGAATGACAATACGCATTACGGACTCCAGGCAACCCCGGGCTCCACCGTCGCGAACCAGAATCAGGCAATTGTAGGCTTGCCAGACGTCAGCTATCGTCAAACCTCACTTAGCCTTTACGGCAACTACGCTCTGGACAAGCACTCCAATCTTCGGCTTGATCTTATCCATCAGGATTACCGGTTGAAAGAGTGGACATGGAGCAACAATGGCACGCCATTCGTTTTCTCTGACGGAACATCCGTCACCATGAATCCGAATCAGCATGTCACTTTCCTTGGTCTTACCTATATCTATAAGTGGCAGTAACTTGAAATCGGGGGCGTCCATCGATGCCCCCGTTTCTGTCATCAGGAAAACAGCAAATGAGTGAACAAGAAATCAATACCCCGCCCAAGCGGGTCTTCGTCAAAGTATGGAACCCGCTTATCCGCATTGGCCACTGGGTCATGGTTCTATGCTTTGCCGCCCTGTACATCAAGGCGTCAAAGTTTCCCCTGCATGCGTACGCCGCCTACATCATCATGGGCTACATGTGCTTCCGCATCATCTACGGCCTGATCGGGCCACGGGCCGTGCGTTTCTGGACTTTTATCTACAGTCCGAAGACGATGATCAAATACGGCATCGACTCGGTGGTCGGCCATCCGATGCACACCATCTCGCACAACCCGCTGGGCAGCCTGATGGTCTTCGCGCTGATCTTCGCCATGCTCGGCACCGGCGTCCTCGGCCTGATGCTCTACAGCTCGGGCCAGGAAATGGGCCTGCTCGGCAGCATGGTGCCGAGCGAGTGGGAAGACGAGTTCTTCACCGTCACCCTGTTCGGCAACGCCATTCCGGTCGGTCTCAAGGACCTGCATATCTGGTGCGGCAACATCGCCGCCTCGCTGGTCACCTGCCACGTCCTCGGCACCCTGTG
>ERZ1034363.159-NODE-159-length-47796-cov-12.246904_pt1 | contig 47796 bp, 43 predicted proteins | sample MGYA00520616_ERZ1034363 | MGnify/ENA primary metagenome ERZ1034363 (study PRJEB33736, sample SAMEA104284506) | Azolla filiculoides | biome: Urban; feature: Water surface; material: Ditch water | place: Netherlands | collected 2015-10-28 | depth 0-0.1 m ...
TTAGTTTGGACTTTAATTTTCATTTTTGCATCCTATTACATCGTAAAAAAGAGAGATTTGTAGTATCTTTGCTGATGCTATGATTACAAAAATAAATACCCTTATAATTGTGCTTTTCGGATTGATTTTTCAGTCTGGAAAAGCACAATATATTTCTGTTGACGAAGGTTATTCCGCACAATACTTAGTTGAAAATGTTTTGATAGACAGTCCGTGTGCAAACGTATTTAATTTTAGTGTTTCTGGCGGAAACTTTGCTACTGGAGAAAAAAGTTATGGCTATTTTGACGCAACTGGAACTGGATTTCCTTTTGAAAATGGAATAATTTTATCAACTGGGAAAATAAATAATGCACCTGGTCCAAATTCATTTGTTTCTGATGATGGTAATGGAATGGGTTGGAATGGTGATGCTGATTTGAACCAAGCACTAAACATTAGCAATTCAATCAATGCTACAGTTTTAGAATTTGATTTTATACCATTAGGAAGTACAATTAGCTTCGACTATATTTTTTCTTCTGAAGAATATCACGGCACAGCAACCTGTCAATATTCAGATGGTTTTGCGTTTTTATTAAAAGAAGCAAGTGCCACAACCTATCAAAACTTAGCAGTTTTACCAGGCACAACTATTCCTGTAAAAGTCACTTCTGTTCATCCTGCTATTTCTGGAGGTTGTCCTGCACAAAACGAACAATATTTTGATGCTTTCAATAGCACAAATCATCCCACCAATTTTAACGGACAAACTAAAGTATTAACTGCACAAGCCGATGTAATCCCTGGAACAACATATCATATCAAATTAGTAATCGCTGATGAAGGAAATTATAGATATGATTCGGCAATATTTTTAGGTGGAGGAAGTTTCAATTTTGGCATTGATTTAGGCATTGACCGATTAATTGCAACTGGAAACCCACTTTGTCAAAGTGAAACATTACTTTTAAATGCAACACAAACAGGCGCAACAGGCTATCAATGGTTTCAAAACAATATTGCATTAGTTGGTGAAACAAACCCAACTTATCTAGTGAGTTCAGAAGGTGAATATTCAGTTGACATTAATTATGGAACATCGTGTCAAACAACTGGTGAAATTACAATTGAATATGCTACAAATCTTGTAGTAAACCAAGATACATTTACGTTATGTGATGCAGATAGTAATCAGGATGGAAAAACAGTTTTTGATTTGAATACAATTATACTTAATCTATTTACAAATTTACCTGCAAATTATACTGTTTCATTTTTTGAAAATTCAAGTAGTACAACTGTTTTACCTAGTTTTTTTACTAATACTAATCCATTTAATCAAACTATATATGCGCGAATAATGAATATTCAAGGTTGTTATACTGATTATCCTGTGCATTTAATAGTGAATACCTTTTCAACCTCAATTGTTGATGAAGAAGTTGGTTTGTGTGAAAATAATCCAATTACTCTAACGGCAGATTCAGGATTCACATATTCATGGAATACATCTCCCGTTGAAACTTCTCAATCTATTACAGTTAATGCTGCAGGAACTTATACTGTTACGTTAACCAATGCTAACAATTGTTCTAAAACAAAAACATTTACCGTTACTGCATCAGGAATTGCAACTATTAACGAAATTATAATTAATGATTTCTCAGATAATAATACTATAACTGTTGATTATTCTGGATTGGGTGTTTATGAATTTTCATTAAATGGTACTAATTTCCAAAATTCTCCTATTTTCACAAATCTTAATGAAGGAGAATATATTGTTTTTGTCAATGACACTAAAGGCTGTGGCGTTGTTGCTGAATCATTTTACATTTTAAACTATCCAAAATACTTCACTCCAAATGGCGATGGAATTAACGATACTTGGTATGTTAAAAACCTACAGAAGCGCAATTTAGAAAATAGTACTATTTCAATATTTGACCGTTATGGTAAATTATTAAAACAAATAAACAGTATTTATGAAGGCTGGGATGGAACTTTTAATGGAAACAAACTACCAAGCTCAGATTATTGGTTTGTAATTGAATTAACCAATGGAAAAATAGTAAAAGGTCATTTTACACTAAAACGTTAGGCATAATTATTGCACAATAGCACACAAAATAATATATTCGCAGTATGATGCAAGCACACGAAATTGAAGCTATAAAAACACTATTAGCTACTCCAAAAAAAATTACCATAATCCCACATAGAAATCCTGATGGTGATGCTATGGGCTCAACATTAGGTTTATATCATATTCTAAAACAATTGCAACACGATGTTGTTGTTATAGCTCCAAATGAATTTCCAGATTTTTTAGCTTGGCTACCTGAAAGTGAAAAAGTATTAATTTTTGAACGTAGTTTTGATAAATGCAAAGCAATTATAGAAAAATCGGAAGTAATTTTTACTTTAGATTTTAATGCCTTGCACCGAATGGGTGACCAAATGGAAAACCTTTTAAAAACAATCGCTACTACCAGTATTATGATAGACCATCATCAATCGCCAGATGGTTATGCAACTTACACTTTTTCAGATACTTCTTATGGCTCTACTTGCCAAATGGTATATGATTTTATTTATCAATTAGGTTATGAAAACTTATTAAATAAAACGGCAGCCACTTGTTTATACACAGGAATTGTAACCGATTCTGGGAGCTTTCGCTTTCCAAAAACCACTAGTGCAACTCACAAATGTGTAGCGGATTTAATAGAAAAAGGAATTAACAATAGTGAAATTCACAATTTATTATTCGACAATTCTAGTTATAATCGATTATTATTACTTGGAAAAGCATTACAAAATTTAAAAATATTAGACCAATACAAAACTTCTTACATTACTTTAAGCCAAGATGAATTAAACGAATTTGGACATCAAAAAGGCGATACAGAAGGCATTGTAAATTATGGTTTAAGTATAAAAGGAATTGATTTTACAGCCATTTTTATAGAACATAAAGAAGAAGGAATTATCAAAATTTCATTCCGTTCACAAGGTGATTTTGATGTAAATCAATTTGCTAGAAATCACTTCAATGGAGGTGGTCACATCAACGCTGCTGGAGGAAAATCTTTTTTATCACTTGAGGAAACGGTACAACAATTTATTGCTATTTTAGCATCAGAAAAAAACAATAATTAATGAAACTTTATTTATACATACTAATTGCTTCAATTGGAATAACTTTTACAGGTTGTTCAAAACAGCAACAAGCTCGCAAACCAATTACACATTCTTCTGGAACTTTTATCAAAGAATCTATCGAAAGAAATAAAAAGTTAGTTGCCAATGAGGAAAAACTAATTGATTCTATTATTAAAAACGATACGTTAAAACAATACATAGCTTCAAACAAAGGATATTGGTATAAATATGAAACCAAACTTGAAGAAAGTACCGCATTTCCAAAAAGAGGCGATATTGCTTATTTTGATTATGAAATAAAGGATTTATTGAGTCGCGTAATTTATACAAAAGCGGAAACCAAACCTCAAATATATTATGTGGATAAGGAAAACATTATGATGGGATTGCGAGATGGCATCAAATTAATGAAAAAAGGAGAAACTATTACTTTCCTTTTCCCTTCTCATATGGCATATGGGTATCATGGTGACGATAAAAAAATTGGAACAAATGAGCCACTTATTTGTACTGTAACATTAAACGATATTAAATTAGATACACAAGCAAAAAACTAAATGAAAACGATGAAACCCATTTCAATTTTATTTTTAAGTTTAATTACATTTCTTTCTTCTTGCTCAAAATCGCATGACCAATTAGCTGAAGGATTATATGCCGAAATTGAAACTTCAAAAGGCACATTAATTGCAAAATTGGAGTATAAAAAAGTTCCAAATACTGTAGCAAACTTTGTAACATTAACAGAAGGTAAAAACCCTTTTGTAAGCGAAGAATTTAAAGGAAAAGCATTTTATGACGGATTAAAATTTCACCGCGTAATTCCAGATTTTATGGCTCAATGTGGCGACCCGAATGGTGATGGTTCTGGTGGACCAGGTTATAAATTTAAAGATGAATTTCATCCCGATTTAAAACATTCAAAAGCAGGCATATTATCTATGGCTAATGCTGGACCTGGCACTAATGGAAGCCAATTTTTTATCACGCATAAGGAAACACCTTGGTTAGATAATATGCATAGTGTATTTGGAGAAGTAATAGAAGGATTAGATATTCTTAATACTATTGAAAATGAAGATCAAATTGAAAAAATTACGATTATCAGAATTGGAAACGAAGCTAAAAAATTTGATGCCGTAAAAACTTTCAAAAACTACTATGCAAAAGAAGCTAAAGCTCAAAAAGAAGCTGAAGAAAAAACAAGATCAATCAGAGAAGCAAAAGCGAAAGAGTTTGAATCAATAAAAGCAACAGGCACAAAAACACAATCTGGATTAATATATAAAGTTATTAAAAAAGGCACTGGAGTAAAACCAACAGTTGGAACAAATGTTTTTGTCCATTATGCAGGTTTTTTAGAAAATGGTCAACTTTTTGATACAAATTATGAAGATGTTGCCAAACTTTACGGAAAATTTGACCAAAACAGAGCTAACCAAAATGGATATACAGGTTATCCAGTAACAATGGGTAATTTGCCTTTTATTCCAGGATTCAATGAAGGTGTTGAAATGATGAGTTTTGGAGACAAAATGGTTTTATATATACCAGCTAATTTAGCATACGGAGAGCAAGGTGGTGGCGATGTTATTCCTCCAAATGCAAATATTATATTTGAAGTAGAACTTTTAGAAAAAATTACCAAATAAATAATATCTCAAAATGAAACAATTATTAAAAATTACACTAGCAATCCTTGGATTTGCAACCCTTGGATATGCACAAGATAAAAACCAAGATGGAATTTTTGCAGAAATCAATACCACGAAAGGTAAAATTGTTGTTGCGTTAGAATTCAAAAAAACTCCTATAACAGTAGCTAACTTTATTTCTCTTGCTGAAGGAACTAACACACAAGTAAAAGAAGCAAAAAAAGGAAAACCCTATTATAATGGTTTAAATTTTCATAGAGTTATTGCAAATTTCATGATTCAAGGTGGTTGCCCAGACGGGAATGGCTCTGGTGACCCAGGATATAAATTTACTGATGAAATTACTGATTTAACTCATGAAGGCCCAGGAGTTTTATCAATGGCAAATGCGGGTGCTGGAACAAATGGAAGTCAATTTTTTATTACTCATAAAGAAACTGGCTGGTTAAATGGCAAACACACTGTTTTTGGACACGTAATCTCTGGACAAGAAGTTGTAGACAAAATTGCTCAAGGCGATGTAATTAATTCAGTTGTAATTATTAGAAACGGAAAAGAAGCTAAGAAATTCAAAGCTGAAAAAGTTTTTGCCGAATATTTTAGCAAAAAAGAAGAAAACGATAAAATTCAAGCTACTAAAAATGATGCTGCCAGAAAATTACTAGCTGAAATTGCGGCTGAAAAACAAAAAAAACAAGCAGAACTTGAAGCACAAAAAAGAAAAGAAATTGAAGGAAAACTAGTTACAGTAAAAGCTGAAAAAGTTGCTTCTTTTAATGCTATGAAAGCTACTGCGACAAAATCACCATCAGGTTTACAATATGTTATAACTAAAAAAGGAGATGGCAAAAAGCCTGTTGAAGGTACTGATATTTACATCCATTATGCAGGATATTTTGAAGATGGTTCATTATTTGATAGTAGTTATGAAGATGTTTCTAAACTATACGGAAAATTTGATCAAAATAGAGCAGCTCAAAATGGATACGCTCCTTTTCCTTTTAAATTTGGCAACAAAGGTGGATTAATTCCAGGATTTTTAGAAGGAGTAAACATGATGTCATATGGTGATAAATTAACGCTTTTTATCCCTTCAAATTTAGGTTATGGAGAAAAAGGAGCTGGAGGAGTAATTCCACCAAATGCAAATTTAATTTTTGAAGTAGAAATTTTAGAATCTCAAACTAAATAGTTTCAAACATAAAAAAAAAGCCGCTAAATTAATTAGCGGCTTTTTTATACTTACTTGAATTAAAATCTCCAATCAAATTCGTCTTTATCACTAAAAACGGCACCAACTTCAATCTTAACTATTTCGTTATAATCTACGTGAAAAAACAACCAGTTTTCTTCGTTAAAATAACTTATCATTCCTTCTACTGTATCGGTTTCAAATGGCTTAATTTTATTTTTTTCTAAAAGTGAATACACATCACTCCAATTCTTACCAATTACAGTCGTATTAAACAACTTTACAATTGGATTTGTGGTTGTCATATAACCTAATCTGAAATTTTCTTCTTTATAAAAAATCAAGCGAAGTTTTCTGGTGTTATACATAAAAACAACGTTTTCTTCTTCGTCTTTATATTGCGTATCAGGTTTCCCCAAAATTTTAGTAACATCTTGCTCTTTCATTCCGAAAAGCAAATTGTCAATTCCATATTTTAATTTAATTTCCATTCTTGTTTATGCTAAAAAATCCCGACTTTCATCGGGATTTAAAAATTATGCTATTTTGAAACGTTTTCTATCGTTTTCATTCAAATAGATTTTACGTAAACGTAACGATTTTGGTGTTACCTCAACATATTCATCTTTTTGAATGTACTCTAAAGCTTCTTCTAACGAGAATTTGATTGCAGGAATAATTCTTGCTTTATCATCATTTCCAGAAGAACGTACGTTTGTTAATTTTTTAGTTTTAGTTACATTCACCACCATATCATCACCACGTGAATTTTCACCAATTACCTGACCTTCGTAGATATCTTCATTCGGGTCAACGAAGAATTTACCTCTATCTTGTAATTTATCAATAGAATAAGGAATTGCTTTTCCGTTTTCCATAGAAATTAATGAACCACCTAAACGTCCTGGAATTTCACCTTTGAATGGTTGGTAATCAATGAAACGGTGAGACATAATAGCTTCACCAGCCGTAGCAGTCAATAATTGATTTCTCAATCCGATAATTCCACGAGATGGAATGTTGAATTTGATAATCATACGCTCTCCTTTAGGCTCCATAGATAACATTTCACCTTTACGGATAGTTACGAATTCTACGGCTCTACCTGAAAGATTTTCTGGTAAATCAACTGTTAATTCTTCAATTGGCTCACATTTTACACCATCGATTTCTTTGATGATAACTTGTGGTTGCCCAATTTGTAACTCATATCCTTCTCTTCTCATAGTTTCAATTAAAACCGATAAGTGAAGTACACCACGACCAAATACTAAGAATTTATCAGCAGAATCCGTTTCGTTAACTCTTAATGCTAAGTTTTTCTCTAATTCTTTTGATAAACGATCTTTAATGTGACGAGAAGTTACAAATTTACCTTCTTTACCAAAGAAAGGAGAATCGTTAATTGTAAACAACATACTCATTGTTGGTTCGTCAATTGCAATAGAAGTTAACGCTTCTGGATTTTCGAAATCAGCAACAGTATCACCAATTTCAAAACCTTCTAAACCTACAATCGCACAGATATCACCTGCAACAACTTCTTCTACTTTTTTACGACCTAAGCCTTCAAAAGTATGTAATTCTTTAATTTTTGATTTGCTTATTTTTCCATCTCTTTTTACTAAAGAAACATTCATTCCTTCACGTAAAACACCTCTTTGTAAACGACCAATCGCGATACGACCTGTAAACGAAGAGAAATCTAAAGATGTAATTAACATTTGAGGCGTTCCTTCAGAAACTTTAGGAGCTGGAACATGTTCCAAAACCATATCTAATAAAGGCTCAATATTTTCAGTTTGATTTCTAAAGTCATCAGACATCCAGTTATTTTTAGCTGAACCGTAAACTGTTGGGAAATCTAACTGCTCTTCAGTAGCACCTAATTCAAACATTAAGTCGAAAACTTTTTCATGCACTTCTTCTGGAGTACAGTTTTCTTTATCTACTTTATTAATAACCACACAAGGTTTTAAACCTAAGTCAATCGCTTTTTGTAATACGAAACGTGTTTGAGGCATTGGTCCTTCAAAAGCATCTACTAAAAGACAAACACCATCTGCCATATTAAGTACACGCTCTACTTCACCACCAAAATCGGCGTGACCTGGAGTATCGATAATGTTGATTTTTGTTCCTTTGTAAGTTACAGAAACGTTTTTAGAAGTAATAGTAATACCTCTTTCACGCTCTAAGTCATTATTATCTAAGATTAAATCTCCTGTGTTTTCGTTTTCACGAAACAACTGACAGTGGTACATAATTTTATCAACCAAAGTAGTTTTACCGTGGTCAACGTGTGCAATAATTGCGATGTTTCTAATAGAAGTCATTTATTAATTTTTTGAAGGTGCAAAGGTAATGTTTATTTTGAGAAAAACACTATAGTAATCAATACTTTAGTTGAAATAACATAATAATAATGTATAAAAAAAGCCCTCGAAATGAGAGCTTTAGTATATTTTACTAATAGTAGATTACAAAGAAGCTACGTGTTTAGTTAATTTAGATTTTAAATTAGAAGCTTTATTATCATGGATAATATTTTTCTTAGCTAATTTATCAATCATAGAAATTACAGTTGATAATTTTGCAGAAGCTTCAGCTTTATCAGTAGCTAAACGAATAGCTTTGATTGCATTACGAGTAGTTTTGTGTTGGTATCTGTTTAATACTCTTTTTTTCTCGTTACTTCTAATTCTTTTTAAAGCAGATTTATGATTTGCCATTTTGTTTTAAATTTTAATTGTTATAAACTCTTAGTTAAAAAAGAAAAACCTCCCACATTCGCCTAGGCGAACACTTTGGTTTTAACTAATAAAGAAATCATCCGAGACACTGAACAATTACTTTATAAAACTAATTCACAACTAATTTTGTAGCCCGTAGGGGAATCGAACCCCTCTTACCAGGATGAAAACCTGGCGTCCTAACCGATAGACGAACGGGCCATTACATTATTTTTGTAATGCGAGTGCAAAAATACAACTAATTTTGATTCCTGCAAGACCTGAAATAAAAATTTTTATTTTTTTTTAATATGCTTTAGCAAAAAGCACGCGCCCTTTTGATGGAGCACCTGTAAATATACAGCTTCCAGCTTCTTCAACTCTATCCAAAGCGACACAACGAATGGTTGCTTTTGTAAGCTCTTTTATCTTTTCTTCAGTTTCTGCTGTACCATCCCAATGTGCTGCTAAAAAACCTCCTTTAGTCTCCAACAATTCTTTAAATTCCTCAAAAGAATTCACTTCTGTTATATGTGAATTTCTGTAATCCAATGCTTTAGCAAACATATCGTTTTGAATTGTTTCTAATAAATTTTGAATATATGAAGCTACACCTTCTTTAGAAACCACTTCTTTAGACAAATTATCTCTGCGAGCAATTTCGTAAGTTCCGTTTTCTAAATCGTTTGGTCCAAGAGCAACACGAACTGGCACACCTTTTAATTCCCATTCCGCAAATTTGAATCCTGGTTTTTGTGTATCTCTGTTGTCATATTTTACCGAAATACCCAGTTTTCTTAATTCAGCTGTTAAAACATTCACTTGTTCAGAAATTGCATCAAATTGCTCATCTGTTTTATAAATAGGAACAATAACCACTTGAATTGGCGCTAAGTTTGGAGGCAATACCAAACCTTTATCATCAGAATGTGTCATCACTAAAGCACCCATCAAACGTGTTGAAACACCCCAAGAAGTTCCCCAAACATGTTCTTGCTTTCCTTCCTTATTAGCAAATTTCACATCAAAAGCTTTAGCAAAATTTTGACCTAAAAAGTGTGACGTTCCAGCTTGCAAAGCCTTTCCATCTTGCATTAATGCTTCAATACAATACGTTTCATCTGCACCAGCAAAGCGTTCAGTTTCTGTTTTCAAACCTTTTACAACTGGAATTGCCATAAAGTTCTCCACAAAATCCGCATATACATTCATCATTTTTTCCGATTCTTCAATCGCTTCCTGACGAGTTGCATGAGCTGTGTGTCCTTCTTGCCATAAAAATTCGGCTGTTCTTAAGAACAAACGCGTTCTCATTTCCCAACGAACAACATTTGCCCATTGATTTATTAGTAAAGGTAAATCTCTGTATGATTGCACCCAACCTTTGTAAGTTGACCAAATGATAGCTTCAGAAGTAGGACGAACAATTAGTTCTTCTTCTAATTTAGCATTTGGATCAACCATTAATTTTCCTGGGCGAGTTTCGTCATTTTTTAAACGATAATGTGTCACAATAGCACATTCTTTTGCAAAGCCTTCCGCATTTTTTTCTTCGGCTTCAAACATACTTTTAGGTACAAAAAGCGGAAAATAAGCATTACTATGCCCTGTTTCTTTAAACATTTTATCTAATTGGGCTTGCATTTTTTCCCAAATTGCATAGCCATATGGCTTGATAACCATACATCCTCTTACTCCTGAATTCTCCGCTAAATCAGCCTTTACGACCAATTCATTATACCATTTGGAATAATCTTCCGCTCTTGTTGTTAAGTTCTTGCTCATTATGAATATTTTGGCACAAAAATTGTTTGTATAAATTTTAACTAAAATGTTTGGCAAAAATAGTTAAATTTGAAGTGTCCAACAATAAAAAAAAGAGTTATGAAAACTTATTACCCTATTAATCCAAAAAATATTGCATTTTCCTTGTTGGGATTAGTTGCAATTTTCGCTACTTCATGTGGTTCCTATCAAAATTCATCTTATTATGATAATGATGGTGTTTATGGTTCTTCAGAACGACCAAATGACCAAGTTGAAAACAAATATAGCGAACAAAACATAGAAAAATCTAATGAATATGCTCAACAATTCAGAGCTATGCAAGATGATTATACTTATTTTACTGATGTTGACAATTATCAGTCACAAGAACCTCAAGACACAGTAGTTACAGTTTATAGAAACGATTATAACGATCAAAATTACGCAGGATGGGGCAATAATACATCCGAAGTAACCATAAACTATTACAACACAAATTGGGGATATAACAATTGGTATTCTCCTTATTGGGGATATTCTAACTGGGGATGGAACTCATGGTATGGCGCAAATTGGGGATGGGGATGGAATTCTTGGTACGGACCTAACTGGGGATGGGGATGGAATTCTTGGTATGGAAATGGATGGTATGGATATTATGGCCCAGGATGGGGTGGTTACTACAACAATGGCTGGGGTTGGAACGGCTATAGAGGAAGAAATGTAGCTTACAATAGCGGACCAAGAGGTGGAAGCGGATATTATAACAATGGTGGAGGAAGAAATAGCTCAAATTATAATGGAGGAAGAAGAGCTACAAGTCCAAATTTTAATAGTACACCTAGAACTTCAAACCCAAGAGGTACATTCCAAAATCCAAGGTCTTCACAAAATAATGGCACACCTAGAACAACTACTAGTCCAAGAACAAATACTCCAAGAGAAAACAGCACTGGCACGCCTAGAACTAACAATTATTCAGAACCAAGAAGCAACACAAATACTTCAACACCAAGAAGCAATAACTACTCGTCTCCAAGAAGTAGCTCTTCATCTTCAGGCGGAAGCTTTGGAGGAAGTTCTTCTGGAGGTGGAGGAGGTCGTTCTTCTGGCGGCGGAGGAAGAGGTGGCCGAGGTTAATTTATGTACTAAAAAAAGATATGTTTTCTTAAAAATAAAAAATTGCAATGAAAAAAATATTTCTATCACTACTAATAGGCAGCTCAATAGTTTCTATAGCACAAGAAACTACAACTCAAGACGCCTTACGTTATGCTGTAAACAATTTAACTGGAACCGCTCGTTTTAGAGGAATGAGTGGCGCTTTTGGAGCTGTAGGTGGAGACTTATCATCTATCAACATCAATCCTGCTGGATCATTGTTTTTTGCTAACAATTATGCCAGTATTTCTGGAAGTCTTTATAACATTCATAATCGTTCAGATTATTTTGGAACAAGAACAAAAGAAGATTATAGTACGCTTGATTTGAATCAAATAGGTGCTGTAATGGTTTTTGATAATAAATCTGGAAAAAGCAATTGGTCAAAAATCGCAATTGCATTAAATTATGAAAATACCGCAGATTTTGATAATGAATTATTCTCAGCAGGTATAAACCCAACAAATTCTATTGATAAATATTTCTTAGACAAAGCGCAAGGTTTACCAAACGAATATGTAGAATTACAACCAGGCGAATCAATTACTGATTTATATGCTTATTTAGGAGAAACTAATGGATTAGGTTTCCCTGCACAACAAGCAATGATGGCATATCAAGCTTATTTATTAGAATCTGACGGACCAGGTTCCTATTACACAAATGTACCACCTGGAGGAAATTATTACCAAGAAAATTATGTTTCTGCAACGGGATACAATGGAAAACTTTCTGCAAATGTGGCAACTTCATACAAAAACAGATTATTCTTAGGAATGAACCTAAATGCTCACTTTACAGATTATGTAAGAACAACATCAGTTTATGAAGGAAACAACAATCCACTATACTCAACTGGATACACTGCTACTGATATTCAATTTGACAACGAATTATACACATATGGAACTGGATTTTCGTTAAACTTAGGTGCAATTGTAAAAGTTACAGAAGAATTTAGAGCTGGTATTGCTTATGAATCGCCAACATGGTATAGATTAAACGACGAATTATCACAACGTTTAATAGTGAATACAACTGATGGAACAGATAATTTTCAAGAAGTAATTGCTCCAGATGTTATTAATGTCTATCCTACTTATAAAGTGCAAACGCCGAGTAAAATCACATATAGTGGTGCTTATATTTTTGGTAAAAAAGGACTTATCAGTATTGATTATGCTACTAAAGATTACAGCAATACTAAATTCAAACCTACAAATGATAGTTTTTATAGTGATTTGAATAGCCAAATGAAAGGTGAATTAAAAAATGCTTATGAATTAAGAGTTGGTGGTGAATACAAAATTAAACAATGGAGCGTTCGAGGTGGTTATCGTTTTGAAGAAAGTCCATACAAAGTAGATTATGCCATGGGTGATTTAACGGGTTATTCAGCTGGTTTAGGTTATAATTTTGGTGAAAGCAGATTAGATTTAGCCTACGCAAACGACCATAGAAATTATAACTTATCGTTCATATCTTCAGGAATGAATGATACTGCTAGAATAAGAACTACAAATAACAATGTAACACTTACCTACTCTATCAATTTCTAAAATATTAAAAACAATATATTAAACCACTTCTTCAACCGAAGTGGTTTTTTTTTATGATGTAGAATTAATTTTACAAGAAAATAAGTTTTAAAATTTTGTTAAATCGTTTTTTTTTTTTTTGATTTACATAAATTTAATTCATTGATTATGAAAAAATTATTCTCATTATTTTTATTCTTTTTTACATTTATTTGTCTTTCACAAAATGGATTGCAGTTTGTAAATGGAGATTATGTAAAGGTTGTAAACTCAAATATACCAAGTATGTTTGATAACCAATTTTCTGCAGAATTTGTTTTTAAAAAAGAACAAAATTCTTTTTTTAATCAATCATTAATCAAATGTTATAACGATTTAACCTCTCAAGGATTACATATTTATATAAAACCAAATAATAGATTAGCAATAAAGTACAATCTTCAAGAATTTACGATTCCTAACTTTATTGTCGATAATGGATGTCATCAAATATCGGTTGTTAGGAATAATAATCAATTTAGTTTTTATGTTGATGGAGAGTTAAAAGGGAATCAATATTTTTTTGGAATAAATCCTTTTTTCTTATTTAATCAGCCAGATGTATATATTGGAGGAAACAATATTACAACTTTTGACTTTAAAGGTGAAATGGATGAAGTTCGTTTTTTTAATACAGCTATTAATGTTGCTCAAATAAACCAATATTTATTTACCCCAATACCGCAAAGTCAACAAATAAATTTAGTTGCATATTATAATTTTGATGAATTAGGACAAGAAGCTCATGATGTTTCAAATAATAACAATGATGGATTATTAGGAAATGGAATTTCTGACGACTCTAATGATCCAATTAGAAAATTATCGGAATGTGTTGCTGTTTCTAATCCTGATAATACAAACTTCTGTGATGCAATTAAATATGAAACACAACCTTATTTAGAATATGAAAATACTATTTTAAATGGATTTGATGATAATAATAACTCATTCAAGTATATATATGATGCATACGGAAACAAGTATTCTTTGAAAAATATTGAAATAGAAACTACTTCAAATAACAATTCAAAAATAGTTTTTCCAACCTGTAGTTCTGGCTATTTTACATTACATTTTACAACTGGTTCAGGCATGGAAAGTTTAACTGATCCGGTACATCAACAAAGAAGAGATGTAATATGTCAAGTTTTTAACGATTTGTCAAATATGATTTCTTCGCCTTTATCAACTAATGGAGAAAAAGTTCAAATTTTAATTAGAGATATAAACGCATTTGGAAATTCAAATGGTGTTTTAGGAAAAGGTTCTGGCTTTTATGTTGTACCAAATGCGCCAACAACTATAATTGGAGGTTTAATAGATAACGAAATTTGGAAAACTATTAATAATGGTCAAGATTCATATGTTAATTTAACATTCCCTTTAAATACAAGCTCAGTATCAGGAAATTATTATCATGGAATGATGGGGATTAATTTTAATTCTTCTTTATTATGGAATATAAACACATCTATAACATCAATACCAAGTAATCAATTTGATTTGTATTCTGTTGTCTTGCATGAGGCAATGCATATGTTAGGGTTTAATAGTTTAATTGATATTAATGGTAATTCAAAATTAGGAAATAATAATCCATATTATTCACGATATGATAAATATTTGTTGGGTGACCCTAATTCAAATCTAATTTTTAATACAGGGGCTTGTAATTTTATGTATGATTATGGTTTTGTTGGAAATTTATTAAATTTAGAACCTTCTTGTTCAACTTTAAATCCTCAAAATCAAAGTCATGATTGCAATAATATTATTAAATACAATGGTAATTTCACAGTACCCGTTTACAATCCAGGTTGTTATAGTGAAGGAAGCAGTTTGAGCCATTTTGAAGATCAATGTTATATAAATTCTAATACAGGAATCCCTTATGGAAATGACGATTATTTTGTAATGAGTAATGCATTACAAATTGGAGATATCAAAAGAAATTTACAACCCGAAGAAAGAAACACATTGTGTGAAATTGGATATGTTCTAAACAATGTTAATGGAATTACTTGTAATAATGTTCAAGTAGCAGGTGCAAACGATGGTTTAGATAATTTAGGTACATATCTATTTTCTGGAAATGCAAACACCCCAATATCTATCTCAAATATTTTAGATAATGATTTTAATGCTATAGGTTTTGAATGTTTACAAGACGTTTATGATAACACTTCTGTTTTTTCTGCAACAAGTGGAACTAGTGCTGCAACTATTGATTTTACGACTGCAAACCCAGGTATTCATTTATTGAGATATATTCCTATAAATGGCACAAGCAAAGGAAATATTACTTATATATATGTGTTTATTTTTGCTAATATTAATAATTGTGGAACATCGAGTTTATGTAATGATTTAGTTATTAATGGAGATTTTGAGCAATTTATTGGTAATAGTGTACCACTTGGCATAGGTCAATTCAATAGAGTTTGTAATTGGTCATCAGCAAACTCTACAACTCCCGATTATTTTCATTCCGGAGGTGCAGTAAATAATGATGTTCCATCAAATCTTTTTGGAAATGAGAATGATAATGTTTCTGGTAATAATGCATATGCAGGAATGTGGGTAATTAATAGAGGAGGGCTTTGGTATGAAACAATTAGAACAAGATTGTTAGCGCCTCTAGTTAGTAACACTACGTATACATTAACTTTTGATGTTTCTAAAGCAGATGGTAACGGAACAACAATAACACCTGAAGACGAATTAAATTTTCAAGCATATTTAAGTAATAGTGGTACTCCCGTGGCAGGCAATGGAACAATACCCATAAACTCCTCTGGAATATTATTACAAAATACACAGCCATCAACACAAACTCTAGATTGGGAAACTATAACATTTACTTTTACAACTGGCTCAACCGCTGGACAAGAATTCCTATATATTGGTGCAATAAACAATCCTATTATTACCGATAATTTACCATTGGGTGGTAACCCACCAACCTCACCTGCAAATCAGACAGAATGCTATTATTACATTGATAACGTAAGTTTAGTTCCATTAATTGAAAATACAGAATTTAATTTACCTAATAGTATTTGTGTTCAAAATACAATTGAAGACTTATCTATATATTTAGGAGTTTTACCACCAAATGGACAATTTTCTGGAAATGGAGTCGAATTAAATGCAGGTGTTTATTCTTTTAATGCTACAACGGCTGGTTCTGGCTACCATATTATAACCTATACTTACACAAATAATGTTGGTTGTATCATCACTTTGGAAGATACAATATCCGTAATATCGCTTTGCCAACCGCCCTACATCTCTCAAGTTTATGATGGAGGTGGAAAAAGCAAAGCCATAGAAGTAAAAAATGCCAGCAATACGCAAAACATTACCGCAGGACAATACTATTTAGTTTGGTACCAAGGCAATGGAATACCAGCCAATTTAAGCACTCCTACAGCTTTTATAGATTTAGCAACCGGAGGCGATATTATAGCAAATGGCGTAAAAGTATTTAGATCTCCAGCGTTGTCAAACCCTGCTTATATTGTGCCTACCGCTACACCTTTTCCAACATTTCAAGGATATGATGGCATTTACGATGTAGTAATTATATCTACTAGTAATGGTGCTAACGCTTATAACGACCGTATAGATGTTTTAGGAGACAACACCGCACAAAACGTGTTATTTAAAGATTACACCCAAGAAAACTACCGCTCTTTAGTGCGCATGAGTTGTACGCCTATGGGCTTTCCTCGTGTAGATTACGACGAGCAAGACTGGGTAGGTTTTAACCGATTTGGTATTTCAACGTTAGGTACTTTTGACGATAGTTTTGAAATTGCCCAAGGCACATTAACCAATGGGGAATTGGGAAGGCATTTTAGTGAGATATTACGTTTTACTACTTTTAATTTTTGGGATGATTTAAGTACATTAGCTGTTGATAATACAATAAATGAAAGTTTGCCTGATCGTTCAAGAATATTACATTTCGAACAAAGTTATAATACCTCTTCATATGGTGATTTTGAAGGATGTAGCTTGTTGGTTAAACAACCTAAAATCGTCACTATTTCCTCGACCGATTTCGCTAAAATCCAAACATCAGTTGAAGTGGAAGATTTTGGTCAGTTTATAGTTGAAGATGGAGGTGCTTTAGTAATGGTTCGCGATTGTTACTATACGCCAACAGAAGGTTTTGGTTGTGGAACGGAATTGGTTAATTTAGGAGGTGATGGAATTTTAACAGCTACTAAACAAACAGTTGCTATAAGTGGTCCTTATGATTATGTGTATTTATCTTCTCCATTATCAAACAATACCACAAACCCAAGGTTAAACCAAATTTTCCCTTTTGGTTCAGGCATAGGTAGTTTTAATCCTAACCGATTTTATTTGTTTCAAAATGATAAATTTTGTGATATTTATAAGCGTTTCTCAACAATTGTAGGTGATACCGATGGTTATGATGATAATTACGATGATTACGACCCAAGTGATACTGCTTTAGAACAAAACGCCTACATGATTCCGGGTCGTGGCTATCCTACTTGGCCTCCTGTTCCAGCAGCAACTACTAACTATAATTACACCATTACTTTTACAGGCGAAATGAACAATGGAATTGTAGAAGTACCTGTATTTAAAAACAACTCTTTAAGTGGAAGAAATGCTAATTTAATTGGTAATCCTTATCCAAGTGCTATCGATTTAGATAAGTTTTTTGCCGAAAATAATACGGTTATTGAACCTATTGCGTACATCTGGACACGTGTTACCACTCCAGACGACCCAAATGGCACCTATCAAGGACCAAATGGATTAAATTATACAGCAGCTAACTATTCGGTTTACACACAAGACATGTCTTTAAATATTGAAAACAACCCTGTATTTGCAGGGGGTAGTATTTTGGCATCAGGGCAATCATTTTTTGTTAGAGCCTATAAAGATTTTAGCGGATTTGTAAATGCACCTATAGCAGCAGAAGTAGCACCTGTTAATCCTGCAACAATTCATCCACAAGAAGAAATTATTACGGCAGGAAACATACAATTTAGAAATTATATGCGTACTACCGAGCCTAATATTACTTTTTCAAGAATGGCAAGTAATAGAACTAATCAAATCAGTTCAAACCCAATCACGGGAGACAAATTATGGGTAAACCTTACCGATGCCAATGATTTTACAGCACAATTAGGGATTTACTTTAAACCTACTGGAAATGCAGCATATTTACCTACAGAAGATGCGGTTACCATAGCAGGCAGAAAATATAATTTCTATACACAATCCACTTCAGAAGATTTAATTATAGATGTGCAAGATGGTTTTGAAAGTAGTAAAGTTATACCATTAGGTATTACAAATATAACGGGCCAAAACCAACAATTCACTATAAGTATTCCTAATAAAGGAGGTGTTTTTGCTACGCAAGAAGTGTATTTATTTGATAGTGTTACACAAACGTATCACAATTTAAGTAGCGGAAACTTTACTTTTACATCAAACGATGCCCTACTTGAAAATAGATTTAGTTTGGTTTTTATTCAAAATAATAGTAATTTAGCTAAAACAAAAGTTGTTGAAAATCTGACTATAAGTGTTTTAAATGATACTTTAACCATAAAATCAACAAGTAAGTTAATTACTAAAGTTCAGGTATTCGACATTTACACACCAAACACATCAGGATTAAAAATTGCAGAACGTACAAAAGTAAATACTAATGAAGTTTTGGTTCCAGTAGCAAGTCAATTCAAAATACTAAATGTTATAGTTGAATTAGAAGACGGAACCATTATTAGAAAAAAAATAATGAAATAATGTAAAAAGACGGTTTGAAAAATTAGTTAATTGTCATTTCGACACAAGGAGAAACGTTAGTTCAGCATTGCTAAATCACATAATACTTTTGAATAATATTTCAATCTTTTCAAACCGTCTTTATACCCATAAAATAATGAAAAAAAGATTAGTATATATTTTTCTTTTTTTAATAGGTACCACTCAAGCCCAGTGGAATCCAGCAGCTCCTTTTTATACCCCTGCTGAAGACTGCCCTGTGGCTATGCGTATTTGTGATGCCACACAAGAATACAATTTTGAGTTAGTAGGAGATGGTGCTATTGACGATGCAAATGGAAGTTTAGATTTGATAGTATTACCACAAACTAACTTTTCACAATTTGAATCGAGAAATACTTGGATAAAATTCACGCCTCAATATACTGGAGATTTAGGTTTTGTTATTTGCCCTGAAACTCCAAATGAAAGACTACAATGGCAGTTATGGAAAAATTATGATTGTACGGTATTAAATGTAATTAATTCTGGGTTGACTAATTATGATAAAACAAATGTAAATATAACAACTTGGTCAAGCGATATGGCTTGTTCAGGAATAGGTCAGATTTATAATCCTTATAATCCAGGAGCGAATAGTCCTAATTTTTTTTTAGATTTGATTCATTTAGATGCAAACAGTGAGTATCTTATTTTAATCCAAACAAAATTTATTACTGAACCTGGAACCCACCGTTTTACCTTAAAATTCACAGGCCCAGTAGTAACGGCTCACCCAGATGTTTTTAATCACCCAGAGTGTACTATGAGTGCTCCTGTTTTTACAGGTATAACTGCAACTGTTTTTCCTAATCCTTTTAACAATACTTTACAAATTGAGAGTAATACTACGTTTAAAACTATGGAGTTGTATGATATTTTAGGGAAACAAATTTTTAATCAAAACTATGAAAATCAAATAAATACAACAAATTTAGCACAAGGTATTTATTTGTTGCGTTTAATTACAGAAGATGGGGAAGTTTTGGTTAAAAAAGTGGTGAGGGAATAATTTGAGCAATGTCTTACTATCATAACCACTTCCTCAACCTAAGTGGTTTTTTTAAACCTAAACCACAACTACTAGCCCCGATGGGAGCGACATCCCGCCTTGGCGGATATAGCGGACAGCGGGACCAAATCATTAAAAAATTCCCAAACGCTGGTGCTTCTACTAATTATTTTATGTAATTTTGCACCTCAAAATTAAAAGCATGAGAACCAAATCGTTAAAGAAAAATAAAATCAATGTAATTACTCTTGGATGTTCTAAAAACACTTACGATAGTGAGGTTTTAATGGGACAACTAAAAGCCAACGGAAAAGATGTAGCACACGAAGAAGAAGGTAATATCGTAGTAATTAACACTTGTGGTTTTATTGATAATGCAAAAGAAGAATCGGTAAATACGATTTTGGAATATGTAGATAAAAAAGATCAAGGCTTAGTAGATAAAGTATTCGTTACCGGATGTTTATCAGAAAGATACCGACCTGATTTAGAGAAGGAAATCCCAGATGTTGACCAATATTTTGGAACTACAGAATTACCACTTTTATTGAAAGCTTTAGGAGCTGATTACAAACACGAATTACTTGGAGAACGTTTAACTACAACTCCAAAAAACTATGCGTATTTAAAAATTGCCGAAGGTTGTGATAGACCATGTAGTTTTTGTGCGATTCCGTTAATGCGTGGAAAACACGTTTCACAACCTATTGAAAAATTGGTTAAAGAAGCAGAAGGTTTGGCTAAAAAAGGAGTAAAAGAATTAATTTTAATTGCTCAAGATTTAACTTATTACGGATTAGATTTATACAAAAAACGTAATCTTGCCGAATTATTAGAAAACCTAGCTAAAGTAGAAGGTATCGAATGGATTCGTTTGCATTATGCTTTTCCTAGTGGTTTCCCAATGGATGTTTTAGATTTAATGAAACGCGAACCAAAAATTTGTAATTATATTGATATTCCGTTGCAACATATTTCAGATGATATTTTGAAATCGATGAAACGCGGTACAACTAAAGAAAAAACGACTAAATTATTACAAGAATTTAGAGAGCGTGTTCCTGGAATGGCAATTAGAACGACTTTGATTGTTGGATATCCAGGAGAAACACAAGAAGATTTCGAAATTCTACGCGATTGGGTACAAGAAATGAAGTTTGAGCGCTTAGGTTGTTTTACGTATTCACACGAAGAAAACACAGGTGCTTTTGTCTTAGAAGATGATGTTCCACAGGAAGTAAAACAAGCACGTGCAGCCGAAATTATGGATTTACAATCGCAAATTTCATGGGATTTAAATCAAGAAAAAATTGGACAAACATTTAAATGTGTAATTGACAGAAAAGAAGGCCAATATTTCATCGGAAGAACTGAGTTTGACAGCCCTGATGTAGACAATGAAGTATTAGTAGATGCTTCAAAATTCTATTTAAAAACGGGAGATTTTGTAAATTTAAAAATAACAGATGCAACCGAATTCGATTTATACGCTGAACCCGTTTAATCAGATTCAAAACTATATAAAAATCCTTGCAATTTTGTTGTGAGGATTTTTTATTTAAAATGACATTTGTCATATCAAATTTGATTTTTTGATAGTAACTTTGAGTATACTAATAAAAAAACCAATATTATGATAACGAAACATCCTATTTATCAAGACTTTCCAGAATATGCAGAAAAGATTAAAGACTTGTATCATCACAATGATGAATTTCAGGTGCTGTTGCATTCATATACTGAATTAGACACTAAAATCTACAAAATCGAGACAGATGAGGAATTAGCAATGGATGACGAATTAAGTCATTTGAGAAAAGATAGAGTTTTTCTAAAAGATGAAATTTACAACTTTTTGAAAAACAACTAGAAACAAAAACCTAAACCAACTAAAAAGCCGCTAATAAAAGCGGCTTTTTTATTCATACATCTCAAATATTATAGCATTGATGACGGACAAACGTAAGCCGTTTTTGGTAACTTAGTAACTTTTGCAATTTCACTAAAACCTCCAGAAACATCTACAAAATTTTCATATCCATTTTGTTTTAAAATTGATGCTGCAATCATACTTCTATATCCACCAGCACAATAAATAACAAACAATTTATCTTTAGGAAATACATCTAAATTATAATTAAGCTGATTCAACGGAATATTTTTTGAACTAACTAGATGCTCAGAATCAAACTCACTTTGCTTACGAACATCAAATAAAGGCAATTCTTCTGTTGCCAGCATTTGTTCTAGTTGCACACCTGAAATTCTTCTTAGCGAATCTATTTGTTTTCCTGCTTTTTTCCAATTCTCAAATCCTCCTTCCAAGTAACCAATCGTATGATCATAACCTACTCTAGACAAGCGAATCATACATTCTTCTTCTCTACCCGATTCAGTAACTAATACTATTTTTTGATTAATATCTGAAATTATTTCACCTACCCAACTAGCAAAACTACCATCAATTCCTATATTAATACTATTAGGAATAAATGCCGCTGCAAAATCTATTGCATTTCTAGTATCTAAGATTATTACATCTTTTCTTTCAGAAATCACCTCAAATTGATCGGCAGTTAAAGGATGTTTTGCTTTTTCCAAAACTTTGTCTAACGATTCGTATCCTTTCAAATTCATTAATACATTCTTTGGAAAATAACCAGGAGGAGTTGTTAAACCAGTCAATAATTCTTCAACAAATTCATCTTCAGTCATATCAGGACGTAAAGCATAATTTGTACGTTTTTGATTTCCTAATGTATCTGTTGTTTCTTTACTCATGTTTTTACCACAAGCACTTCCAGCTCCATGATTTGGGTATACAATTAAATCATCGCTTAAGGGCATAATTTTTTCACGAAGTGAATGATATAAATGTCGAGCTAATTTGTCTTGTGTTAATTCTGCAATTACATGTTGCGCTAAATCTGGTCTTCCTACATCTCCAATAAACAATGTATCTCCAGAAATAATACCATGTTCTTTACCATTCTCATCAATTAACAAATAAGTTGAGCTTTCCATTGTATGACCCGGAGTATGAATTACTTTAATTTTATAATTCCCTAAATCAAAAACCTGTCCGTCAGTGGCCACAGTTGCTTCATAACCTGGTTTTGCAGTAGGGCCAAAAACAATTTCTGCACCCGTTTTAGCTTTTAAATCTAAATGACCACTCACAAAATCTGCATGAAAATGTGTTTCAAAAACATATTTAATTTTTGCATTGTCTTTATTAGCTCTGTCAATGTAGGGTTGTACTTCTCGTAAAGGATCAAAAATGGCAGCTTCACCATTATTTTCAATGTAATAGGCAGCATGTGCAATGCAACCTGTATAAATCTGTTCTACTTTCATGACGTAATTATTTTAAGGTACTAATTTACCCACATCAATTCTAGTACAAAATGATAAATATCATGAATCTATTCTGCCAAAACTCTATTAATTTGAACAAATCTTCTTGAATAGTAAGGTTCTTTTGTAGAAGAAATAATTACACCTGACTGAACAGATGAATGAATAAATTTGATTTCATCATCTAAAACTTCAGTAATCATTCCAACGTGATTAATGCTGCCTCTTCCATTTGTAGTAAAAAAAATCAAATCACCTTTTTGAGCTTGAGTCCTATCAATTCTTACACCAGCTCCAACTGCCATTGAACCAGATGAACGTGGCAAAGTCATGTCTATATGCTTAAAAGTAGCAAACATTAAACCCGAACAATCAAAACCTGCACTTGTTGTTCCTCCACCTCGATAGCGAGTTCCAATATGTTCCGAAGCTTTTGCAATTAAGAACTCAGCTTTTGACATGTTTTCTAAAGAAAGTGGTTTTACATCTACTAATTCTTTGTTATCCTTAGGTTGATTTGCTAATTCAACAGTTCCTAGTTTAATAATTAACTGATATCCTTCTGGAAGATTTTCAACTACTTCTTCATTCAACTCTTTTAAATCGTTGAGTTTAATTTTATATTTTTTTGCAATTTTATACAAAGTCTCTCCTTTTTGAACCGTATGAATTTTATTCCCTAATTCATCCTCACAATCAATTGGTATTATTTCTACCGTAGGCGTAGCTACAATTGGTGTTTCTTCTTTTTTAGGAGTTATGGTTACTATTTCTTTTTTTGAAGCTAAAACTGTTATCTTATCACCAATTTGAATAGCTTCAGGTTTGATATCTGGATTTAATTCTTTTAATTTATCTAACGAAATTCCGTGCTGTTTTGCAATTTTATATAACGACTCACCAGCTTCAACTATATGAAATTCGGTAGCTTCTACATTTTTTGATGTTACTTTTTTCTTTTTATTCTCAGCTTTATAATTCTTGTTTGGAATTAATAAAACGGTTTTTAATTGTAATAAAGTTCCTTTAGCTTTTGGATTTAATTCATAAATATCTGATTCCGTTACTTTATATTTTTTGGCAATTGAATAAAAAGATTCACCTTCAACTACGGTATGCTTAATCGTTTTTTGCGAAAAAGCTATACTGGTAAAGCACAGAAATATAAAAGTAAAAATAGTTATGAATCTCATAGAAAATTATTTTAGATGGATTGGAGTAAAATTTTGAGTTTGCAAGATAAAAAAAACTCCCATTTTATAGGGAGTTTTAACATTATTTTATCTTATAATGGAATATTTCCGTGTTTGCGTTTTGGTGTATCAACAACTTTATTCTCTAACATACTGAAGGCTTTTAATAATTTTCTTCGGGTATCTTTTGGTAAAATGACCTCATCAATAAAACCTCTTTGAGCAGCTGTATAAGGATTTGCAAACAATTCGGCATATTCTACTTCTTTTTCTAATAATTTTGCTGCTGGATCTGCCGCTTCACTAATTTCTTTTTTGAAAATAATTTCCGAAGCTCCTTTTGCTCCCATAACTGCAATTTCAGCACTTGGCCAAGCAAAATTCATATCAGCGCCGATGTGTTTTGAATTCATTACATCATATGCTCCTCCATAAGCTTTACGAGTAATTACTGTTACTCTCGGAACGGTTGCTTCGCTAAATGCGTATAACAATTTTGCTCCATGAACGATAATTCCATTCCATTCTTGATCGGTTCCAGGTAAAAATCCAGGTACATCTTCTAAAACTAATAATGGAATATTGAAGCAATCGCAAAAACGAACAAATCTAGCTCCTTTAATAGACGATTTCACATCCAAACAGCCCGCTAAATATTTAGGGTTATTAGCCACAATTCCGATACTTCTACCTCCTAATCTTGCAAAACCTACAATAATATTTTCTGCAAAATCTTTATGAATTTCAAAAAATGAATCTTCATCAATGATGTTAGTAATTACATCGTGCATATCATAAGGCTTGTTTGCATTATCAGGCACAATAGTATCTAATTTTTCTCGCACTTCATCACCTAAAACATATGGCACTTTTGGTGTTGTTTCTCTGTTATTTTGTGGAACATAGCTCAATAATTTTTTAATATCTTCCAAACATTCAATTCCGTTTGGAGACGTAATGTGAGCCACACCTGATTTTGTTGAATGCGTGCTTGCCCCACCTAATTCTTCTGAAGTAACTTCTTCGTTTGTCACAGTTTTTACCACATTAGGCCCTGTAACAAACATATAACTATTTCCTTCAACCATCATGGTAAAATCGGTCATTGCTGGTGAATAGACGGCTCCTCCAGCACAAGGTCCAAGTATTGCAGAAATTTGTGGAATAACTCCTGAAGATTGTACATTTCGATAGAAAATATCTGCATAACCTCCTAATGATCGAACACCTTCTTGAATACGAGCACCTCCAGAATCATTTAATCCAATCATTGGTGCACCGCTTTTCAGAGCCATATCCATTACTTTACAAATTTTTTCGGCATGTGTTTCTGATAATGAACCTCCAAAAACCGTAAAATCTTGTGCAAAAACATAGACAACTCTTCCGTTAATAGTTCCATAGCCAGTTACTACTCCATCACCATAATAAATTTCTTTCTCCATACCGAAGTCAGTAGTTCTGTGAGTAACTAACATTCCAATTTCTTCAAACGAACCTTCATCCAAAAGATATTCCACTCTTTCACGAGCAGTTAATTTCTTTTTAGCATGATGTGAAGCAATTCGTTTTTCACCTCCACCTAATTTGGCTAAGGCAATTTTATCGTTTAATATTTTTATTTTATCTTCCATTTTACTTTTTGTTTCAAGTTTAAGATTTCAAGTTTCAAGTTAAGTTTTGTCTTATTACTTAATTCTTAAATCTTACTACTTTAGTTTGGTAATCGTAATACTTTTTGATCTTCAAGATATTTTTGCAATGCAACCATAGCCGCGATTTCTGCTTCTGTATCTAATTTTGATTTAAGTTTTTCAGCATCATAATAGGCTTTTACAAAACCAGTATCAAAATCTCCAGAACGAAATGCTTCATGCTCCATTACAAACTTTCCGAAAGGTAAAGTAGTTGCAACACCTTCAACATGATAATTATCGATGGCTTTAATCATTAATTCAATAGATTCTTCTCGTGTTTTTCCGTAAGTTACTAATTTGGAAAGCATTGGATCGTAATAAATTGGCACATCCATTCCTTCTTCAATTCCGTTATCCACGCGAATTCCTTCGCCTTCGGGTAATTTATATGTACTTAAAAATCCGACATTTGGTAAGAAATCATTCATAGAATCTTCAGCATACACACGAAGTTCCATTGCATGACCATGAATTTTTAAATCTTCCTGTTTAATATCCAATGCTTCTCCACGAGCCACACGGATTTGCAATTCAACTAAATCCAAGCCCGAAATCATTTCAGTAACTGGATGTTCTACTTGCAAACGGGTGTTCATTTCTAAAAAGTAGAAATTATGATCTGCATCCATTAAAAACTCCACTGTTCCAGCGCCAAGATAATCACAAGCGCGAGCGACTTTAACAGCAGCTTCGCCCATTTCTTTACGTTTTTCTGGTGTTAAAATACACGAAGGTGCTTCTTCAACTACTTTTTGATGACGTCTTTGAATACTACACTCTCTTTCAAAAATATATAAAACATTCCCGTGACTATCAGCCATAATTTGGATTTCAATGTGTCGTGGTTTGGTTACATATTTTTCAATAAAAACCGAACCATCACCAAAAGCAGAAGTTGCTTCACTGATTGCACGATTCATTTGCGATTCAAAATCTTCTTCTTTTTCAACCACACGCATTCCTTTTCCACCACCACCAGCAGATGCTTTTATCAAAATTGGAAAACCAACCGCTTTGGCAGTTTTCTTAGCTTCTTCCACATCAATAATAGCGTGATCTACTCCAGGAACCATTGGAATGTCATATTTCATAACAGCTTCTTTAGCTGCTAATTTACTTCCCATCATTTCGATTGCTTTCGATTTTGGTCCGATGAAAATGATGTTATTTTTCTCACAAGCTTCAGCGAAAGATGAATTTTCACTTAAAAATCCATAACCTGGATGGACAGCATCAACGCCTAAATCTTTACAAACTTCAATGATTTTATCACCACGCAAATAGGATTGACTTGAAGCAGCTTCACCAATACAAACCGCTTCATCTGCATATTTTACATGGAGTGCATTTCTATCGGCAGTTGAAAAAACTGCTACAGTTTTAATGCCCATTTTTTTTGCGGTTTTCATTACTCTAATGGCAATTTCACCGCGATTTGCTACTAATATTTTTTTAATTTCTTTCATAATATTAAGATGAAAGAAGAAAGACCGCTTTACTGAAAGAAGAAAGATAAATTCTAACTCCTTTTTTCTTGCATCTTGCCTCTTTTTTATTCAAATTCAACTAATAATTGTCCTTTGTCTACAGCATTCCCTTTTTCTACAGCGATAGATTTGATTATACCATCACGTGGTGAAAGGAAACTATTTTCCATTTTCATGGCTTCAAGAATTAACAAAGGGTCGTTTTCCTTTACAGTTTGACCAACTTCAACACTGATCTCAAGAATTAAACCCGGCATTGGCGCTTTGATTGCATTAACAACTTTAGTTCTACCACGTTCAATTCCCATACTCTTGATTAATTCATCTAAAGCGTCTGAAATTGCCACTTCATAAGTATTATTATTAACTTTGATAGTGTATTTTTTTGCTATGAAATCTGCGGAAACAATTTCTGCTTTATAAGGCTTATTATCTTTTAATATATGAAATTTTGATTGCTCAATGCAGACAGCATCAAGATTTTTTAAACTACTTTCAGTCAATTCAAAACTACCAGAATTGTTGACTAAAAGCTTATAAGAAGTATCCATATGAGATTATTTTTAGTTGTCGTAAACTTACAAAAAGAAATCGTTTGCGTAAATGATAAATCTCATAAAATTTGTAAAAATACTATAGTTTTTATCGGTTCATATAAACCTTTATTAATTCAAATAATTTTTGTTTTTGGATTGGTTTAGAAATAAAATCATTAAAACCTAACTTTTTAATTTTTTCTAATTCCTCCTCAAAAGAATAGGAAGTTTGTGCTATAATAGGAATTGTTGGATTGAATTTTCGAATTTCGATGAAAGCCTCATAACCATCAAGGTTAGGCATTTTTATATCCATCAAAACTAAATCAATTTCTTGATTCTTTTTACAAAATTCTATCGCTTCTAATCCATCTTTTGCACGGATAATTCTAAAATTATAACTTTTCAAAATATTCTCAATAAGCAAAAAATTGATATTGTCGTCTTCAGCTACTAGAATAACTTCCTCTTTGCCTAAACTAATAGCAGTTTTTATCTTCGAAACAATTTCTTTTTTATTATTTTCTTCAGGAGCATAACTAAGTGGAATAGATACAAAAAAAGTAGAACCAATACCTTCTTGAGAAGTAAAATTAATTTGCCCCCCAATCATATCAACATAGGCTTTTGAAATTGCCAAACCTAGGCCAAGCCCTTCATTAGCTGAAATTCCTTTGGCGTTAATTTTACTAAATCGTTTAAAAATATTCTCTTGAAAAGCTTTTGGAATTCCTATTCCAGAATCTTTGACACTGAAATTAATCTTGCTACTTTTTTCATCAACTTCATAATCCAAAATAACAAAGCCTTCTTCTGTAAATTTATAAGAATTGTTTAATAAATTAGTAATGACTTCACCTAATTTAACTTTATCAGAAATGATTTGCTTTTGAATTGCTTTTTTAGGTTTTGTTAATTTAAATTCTACTTTTTCATTGCTGTATAACTTTTCATACGACAGAAAAATTTGTTGAATAAATTCATCTAAATCAAATGGTTGCAAATTTGGTTTAATTAATTGAGAATCTATTTTAGACATTTCAACTAAATCATCAATAATCTCCAAAAGATTTTTTCCGCTTTGCTGAATTACATTGATATATTCGTTTCTATCTTTTTCAGATAATTTAGGATTAGATAGTAATTCTGAAAATCCTAAAACGGCATTCATTGGAGTTCTGATTTCGTGTGACAAATTCATCAAAAAAGCAGATTTTAATTTATCACTTTCTTCTGCTTTATTTTTGGCAATTTCAAGTTCTTTTGTTTTGGTTTGATTTTCTTCAAATAATTTTCCAATATATCTAAATTCACCTCTAATATTTTTTAATGACTGAATTGCATTTTTATCTCCATTTTTCAATATTTTTTTAATAAAACTCAATGGAAGTTTAGACCAGCGGTTAGCATAGTAATAATAAACAATCCATGATAAAATCAAGGCGATTGTAATAACAATTAATATGAATTTAGTAATCCAAAAATCAATATTATAAGCTCTTTTATAAATGAGCTGCTGAATCGTTTGATTTTTATAATCCTTTAGTGGTTTAACAAAATAAACCGCTTTTGAATTTTCTTCTGGATATTTAAAAAAATCAATATTTGAAGTGCTTATTTTTTCAAAATTCGCAAAATATTCATTATCCAAAAGTCTAGCCATAAAAAAACAACCCGAAGGTTTTGTCTTGTTTTTATATGGGTCATCTGAAGGATGAATGGTTGCTCCATATACTTCAACAACACCTTCAGGAATTTTGATATAAAATTTATCTACTTTTTTAGCTAATAATTTAGTTATAGCTTCATGTGGAATAAATTGAACCGTTTTAATCTTTGGGGTTGAAACCTTTGTTAAAAATGTTCCTTTTGTATCATAAACACAAACATATTCAACTTTATAATTATCTAAGATATTGGCAACCGAAGTATTAAACCATTTAACATCTTTAGTTTTTACAAAATCAACAAATTCATCCCAATAAGTAATTTCAACAGCTAAGGAAGTATAATTTTCAGAATTTAGTTTTATTAAAGAATTGATTTCGTTCTTGTAAATTTTATTACTAGAATCATAAATATCTCTTTCTTGTACTTTCATGTAATAGTACAACGAACCTACTAAAACCAATAGTCCAAAAGACATTAGTGAAAGTAAACTAATTACTTTTGTATAGGTAGAATCTGCATTTTTAGGGAAAATAAATTTCACACCATATCGTATTAGATGTTAAATTTATACTTTTTTTTCAATAATTATAAAATATTTAATGAAAAATAAAGCCTATTTAGTAAAAATTCTACAAAACCAACAAAGAATTGTTTTTTAGAATTTGCATCGATTTACTATACCAAAACAATTCAAAATCATCAAATTGTTGTTCAAAATCAGCTTTCAATTGAGCAAAAGTGATTTTATTTTCATTATAAACCGAAATTCTCTCTAAAACTTCAATCAACCATTTCCCTTCTTCAGCATTTAGCGAAATATCATATGTTTGAGTTTTTTGATGAAATGTTAATTTCATCATTTTCCATGAATTTCCTTTTTTGGATTTGGTGAAGATTTCGGTTTGAGGTTTTCCTCCTATCCAAACAATTTTAGCATTGGGTTTTGTTGAGAAATTCTGTTCTTTTTCCAAACAATTATAAATAAAATCAGAAGGGATTTTTGTTTTTGGAATTTTAAAATCAAACCAATCTTGCAAATCGTAATCAAAACAGATTCCGTGCATGTAATTGAATAATGATTTTTTTAATCCGAAGCTGAATTTATCGTGATTGATTCCGGTTTTGTCTTTGAAATTGATGTCGTTATTAGCAAACATAATTTCATTTTGTTCCGGAATTACTCCGAATTCCTCTGGAAACATTCCCACAGGAGAATGTGCTGTCATGGCAAATTGATGCCAAAAACCACTTTGTAAAACGCCCAATTCAAACAATTGACGCACCATTTCTAAACTATCAATAGTTTCTTGAATCGTTTGTGTTGGATAACCATACATCAAATAGGCATGCACCATAATTCCAGATTCCGTGAAATTTCGAGTTACTTGCGCTACCTGTTCGACGGTTACTCCTTTCTTGATTAGTTCTAAAAGTCGGTCCGAAGCCACTTCTAATCCACCAGAAACTGCAATACAACCTGATTCTTTTAATAACAAACACAAATCGGCAGTAAAACTTTTTTCAAAACGAATATTTGTCCACCAAGTAACGACTAGTTTTCGCTTGATAATTTCCAAAGCTACTTCACGCATTAATGCTGGTGGCGCAGCTTCGTCTACAAAATGGAATCCATTTTCGCCCGTTTGAGCGACCAATTCTTCCATTCGATCAACCAAAATCTTGGCAGCAATCGGTTCATACAACTTTATGTAATCTAAAGAAATATCACAAAACGTACATTTTCCCCAATAACAACCGTGTGCCATAGTAAGCTTATTCCAACGACCATCGCTCCACAAACTATGCATTGGATTGGCTACTTCAATTACCGAAATATATTTATCTAATAATAAATCAGAATAATCTTGAGTTCCTACTTCGCTTTGTTTGTAATCGTTGCGTGGGGAATTGTTTTTATATACTACTTGGTTGTTTTCTAAAAGAAAAGTTCGCTTTAAAGACATCTCGGCTTCGCTCGATGTGACAAAATCGTACAACAATTCAACAGGTAATTCGCCATCATCTAACGTAATAAAATCGAAGAATTCAAAAACTCTTTTATCTTTTAATTCACGTAATTCCGTATTTGGAAAACCGCCACCCATAGCAATTTTTACAGATGGAAAATTAGTCTTTAAAAACTGAGCACAACGAAAAGCACTGTATAAATTACCAGGAAAAGGAACAGAAAAACAAACTAGTTTAGGTTGCACTTTTTCAATTCTTTCTTTCAGAATTTTAATTGTGATTTCGTCAATAAACGTTAATTCATCTTGCAAATGATTGTAAAGTTCATCAAACGAATTTGCACTTCGTCCTAAACGTTCTGCATAGCGACTAAATCCGAAATTTTCATCGACACATTCCACAATGAAATCCGATAAATCTTCTAAATATAAAGTAGCTAGATGTTTAGCTTTGTCTTGCATTCCCATCGAACCAAATGCAAATTCCATATCGTCTAGTTGATCAAAACGAGAAGCTTCTGGTAAAAAATTTCCAGAACAAATTTGTCGTGCTAATGATGGATTTTTTCCTTGAAGAAAAGCGATTACGGAATCGATTGTTTTGATGTAATCGTCTTTAAGTGTATAGATTCGCTGCGAATTCAGTCCAAATTCTTCAAACTTGAAACCTGACTCGAGCTTATGCGAACTGGCGAAGCAAACTTGAAACAAACTTTCTAAACCTTCTTTTGAAAACATTCTTAAAATCACTTCAATACCTAAATCCATTTGGTAAGTCGAAATGTTTTTAGTATTCAAAAATCCTTTCAAATAAGCCGTTGCTGGATACGGTGTATTCAGTTGGGTAAAAGGTGGTGTGATTAAGAGAATGTTTTTCAAGGCAAATAATTTCAACAAAAATAACGTTTTTATTAATTCCTAACTACTTGTTAAAGGCGTTTTAGTAACAAAGATTTTTAGTATTTTAGCAGAAAAATAATTGCTAAAATGCCAAACGACTGTATAACGTATCAAAATTCAGGATATTTTTCAAAACTAATTGTAGATTATTTAGACCAAAAGGCTGAATTAAAAACGTTATATAATCGTTTTCCAACAGTAGAAAACTTTAAACTTCAAATTGAAGAAAAAAGTAAAAATTTTACAATTGAGAAAAGGGAAATTCTAGCAAAAGCATTACTAAATCAATATCAAAATTTTGAAACTTCAGATACAACTTTTAATAATATTGAACTTTTAAAAGATTCAAAAACCTTTACCATTACAACTGGTCATCAGTTGAATTTATTTACTGGTCCTTTGTATTTTTTATATAAAATTGTTTCGGTAATTAATTTAACGAAAGAATTAAAAACGGCTTATCCTGAAAATAATTTTATTCCTGTTTATTGGATGGCTACTGAAGATCATGATTTTGATGAAATCAATTACTTTACTTTTAAAGGAAAGAAAATTCAGTGGAATAGAGAGAGCAATGGACCTGTTGGCAGACTTAATACTGCTGGTTTAAATGAAGTTTTTGAGCAATTTTCAAGTGAATTAGGTATAGGAAATAACGCTAATTACCTTCGCGAACTCTTTAAAAAATCGTATTTAGAACACGATAGTTTAGCCGATGCAACTCGTTTTCTAGCAAATGAACTTTTCAAAAAAGAAGGTTTAGTAATTATCGATGGTGATGATTTGGAACTAAAAAAATTATTTATTCCTTATGCAAAAAATGAATTATTACAGCAAACATCATTTAAAAAAGTTAACGAAACCCTTCCGTTATTAAAAGAGTACAACGTTCAGGTAAATCCAAGAGAAATTAACTTATTTTATATTCAAGATAATTTACGTGAACGTATTATTTTAGAAAATGGTAATTATAAAATTAATAATACACAATTATCATTTTCAGAGAGCGAAATCTTAACCGAATTAGAAAATAATCCAAAAAACTTTAGTCCAAATGTTATTTTAAGACCATTATATCAAGAAATAATTCTACCAAATTTATGCTATATTGGCGGCGGAGGTGAATTAGCTTATTGGTTGGAATTGAAGTCTAATTTTGAGGCAAATAATATTACGTTTCCTATTTTATTACTTCGTAATTCTGTTTTAATCGCTACAAAAAAGCAAGTTGAAAAGTTGGATAAATTAGGTTTGAATTGGAATGATATTTTCATGTCTCAAAAACAACTTTCTGACAATAAAACTAAAGAATTTTCGGCATTCACAATCGACTTTTCTGAACAAAAAACAGTTTTACAAAAACAATTTGATTCGCTACTAGAAATTGCAAACCAAACTGACAAATCATTTATAGGCGCAGTAAAAGCTCAAGAAGCAAAACAACTCAAAGGCTTAGAAAATTTAGAAAAACGATTATTAAAGGCTGAACGAAAAAATCATACTTCAAAATTGGAGCGTATTTTTGAAATTCAAAATGAATTATTCCCTAACAAAAGCTTACAGGAAAGAAATCAAAATTTAGCCTCTTTTGTGTCTGATGTAGATGATTTTGAAAGCTTTGTAAGAAAAATAACCGCTGAATTATTGCCTTTAGAACAAAAATTTTCAATTGTTATTTTATAATTTATCGATAAAATACTTTTTTATTCGATAAAAAGTAGTATTTTTCATTTTTTTAACAATTATTTTACTTAATACGTGCTTTTGTAACAATATTAACTTACAATGTTAAATTATTATTATATTTGCACACCTAAATTAATTTTAAAACCCTATGAAAAAAATTACTTTTTATTCAGCATTATTAATGACACTTTTAGCTTTTTTCGCTTTTAAAAATATACTTATCGAAAATAGCCTAGTACAAGTAAAAGGAGGAACATTTAAAATGGGTTCAAAAGATTCTGATGGAAATGCAGAAGTAGATGAACAAAAAGAACATAGTGTAACTTTAAATACATTTGAAATTAGTAAATTCGAAGTAACCGTTTGGGAATGGAAGCAGTTTATTAAAGCAAATAAAATGAAAATGCCAGCAAAACCAACTTGGGGCTGGCAAGACAATTACCCTATCAATGGAGTTACATGGAATGAAGCAATTGCATATTGTAATTGGTTAAGTATTAAAGAAAAACTACAGCCGTGTTATACTAAAAAAGGACCAAATTTTATTTGCAACTTTAAAGCTAATGGTTATAGATTGCCAACAGAGGCTGAATGGGAATTTACTGCCAAAGGAGGATCACTTACAAAAATGTTTAAATTTAGTGGTAGCGATAAACTTGACGAAGTAGCTTGGCATAAAGCAAATAGCGATGGTCAACCACACACAATAGGAACAAAATTACCAAACGAATTAGGTGTCTATGACATGAGTGGAAATGTATGGGAATGGTGTTGGGATTGGTACAACAAAGATTTCTATAAACAAGAAAAAGGAGACAATCCAAAAGGACCAGAAATGGGAGAAAGAAGAACTGTTAGAGGAGGTTCTTGGGATAGTCAACCTAGCTACATTAGACCAGCAAACCGAATTTCTACAATTCCATCTAAAACACATGAATTTTATGGTTTTAGAGTAGCTCGAACAGTTACAAAATAATAAAAAACAATATTGCAAAACCTAATTAAAATAGTACCTTTGCAAAAAATTTAAAAAATGGCAACAAACAGAACTTTTACAATGATTAAACCAGATGCTGTAGAAAACGGACATATTGGTGGAATCTTAAACATGATTACTGAAGGTGGTTTCAAAATTGTTTCTTTGAAATTAACTCAATTAACTATTGCTGATGCACAAGCTTTTTATGCTGTTCACGCTGCAAGACCATTTTTTGGTGAATTAGTTGAATTTATGACAAGAGGTCCTATTGTAGCAGCTATCTTAGAAAAAGAAAATGCTGTGGAAGACTTCAGAACTTTAATTGGAGCTACTAATCCAGCAGATGCAGCTGAAGGAACAATCCGAAAAAAATATGCTACTTCAATTGGAGAAAATGCAGTTCACGGATCTGATTCTGATGAAAATGCAGCTATTGAAGGTGCTTTCCATTTTTCAGGAAGAGAACAGTTTTAATTGATGATTGCAGATTTCTGAATTTTGAATTCAGAATAAAATATAAAATCTCGTTTCTTAATTGAAACGAGATTTTTTTATCGTAAAACCAAAGTTGTAATCAAATCTTTTCGAAGTTCTTCGTTTATCATTTTTATGATTTTATCTTTTCCATAACTTAATTCTTCTCGTAAAACCGCTGAAGACAAAGCTACATAAAGAGTAGAGCCTTTTAGCTGAATTTCGGTTGTGTAATTATTGACCCCATTTCCCATTAAATTTTTCCATGCGTCACGAACATTAACCACATCCATACCAGCCTCTAACTTATTTTGAGTAATAAATTGCTTCAACACATCTCCTATCTGAATTTCTTCATTGAATCGTTTTGCCATACCTATTTAATCGAAAATTTAGCGGGTCTTTTATAATGATACTCCAAATCTTGTTGGTTTTTAACCACTAATTTATCTTTAGATAATTCAATAATTTCTTCGTTCCAATTAGCATAATTTGTTTTATAGTGAATTGTGGCATCACCATCTTTAAGCACAATAACAACATCTTCCTTCAAATCATTTGTCAAATATGTACCATCTATTTGTGGCATCACTTTACTACGAAAACCTTTTTTATCACTAATTTTAAAGAAATCTATTGTTTCATTTACTTTGTATTCTTTCTTATCACCATCTGGAAGTTCAACTTTTTCAATTTCCCAATAGCCATTCAAATTTTGTAAATCAGTCTCAGAAATAGATTGTTTACATGATAAAAACAACCCGAAAACAAGAAATAATATTATTTTTTTCATTGTACACACATTAATATGGTATAAAATTACAATTATTTATCTTTCAAATTAAACTATTCCTTACTTTTATTGTCTAATGAATATGTAACCGTTTTTTAAATACTATGAAAAAAATATTATCCCTATTTGTGCTTTCAACTCTATTTAGTTGTGGTTCTGATGATTCACCAACTCCTTCAACTCCAGAAGAACAAATGTACTTTCCTCCAATTGGTTCTGATGTTTGGGAAACAAAAACTATTGCTAGCTTAGGGTGGAACCAATCTCAGGTACAACCTTTATTAGACTATTTAGAATTAAAGCATACTAAAGGATTCATAGTACTCCATAACGGAAGAATAGTTATGGAAAATTACTTCAATGGCCATTCTGCTACACAGCCATGGTATTGGGCAAGTGCTGGTAAAACACTAACTGCAACTGTCACCGGAATTGCTGAGCAAGAAGGATATTTGAACATTAGCAATAAAGTTTCTGATTATTTAGGAACAGGGTGGACAAGCATTCCATTAGCAAAAGAAAATTTAATAACCAATAAACATCTTTTAACCATGACATCTGGTCTAAACGATGCTTTAGGCGATGATGTTTCTCCAGCCAATTTGCAATACGTTGCCGATGCCGGCACACGATGGGCATACCACAATGTATATGTAAAATTACAAGATGTAGTAGCAGCATCTACAGGACAAACTTGGTCAAACTATTTCAATACAAAATTAAGAGACAAAATAGGAATGACTAATGGGTTATGGGTTGAAATGGATGGTTTAAGTGTATATTGGAGTACTACTAGAAATATGGCACGTTTTGGTTTACTAGCTTTAAACAAAGGAAAATGGGAAGGCAATCAGATTGTTCCTCAAAATTATATGGATAACGCAACAAGCACATCACAAAATATTAATTTAGCTTATGGCTATCTGTGGTGGTTAAATGGAAAAACAAGCTATCATTTACCTCAAACACAACTACAATTCAACGGCACATTAATTCCATCTGCTCCTGCAGATATGTATTGTGCTTTAGGTAAAAATGATCAAAAAATATATGTAGTACCTAGTAAAAAATTAGTTATTATCCGAATGGGAGATGTTGCTGATGGTGTCAATTTTGCTTTATCAGATTTTGATGAAACATTATGGGAAAAAATAAGTGCTGTTATCAATTAACAGCACTTATTTTTATTTTTTTACTTTCTTTTTTGCACTTGTAAGTTTTATAAAAACATACATTAATATTGCGAACGAAATCAACCTTAATGTTAAATAGACTGCGTCTATTTCATCAAAAGGAATTGCTATTAGAGCCAGTACTAAAGCTGCAATTAGCAACTTAACCATTTTATATTTTAAAAATTCCATCAGCTATTATTTAAAAAATGAATCTACAAATTCATACTTATTGAATACTTGCAAATCTTCTATTCCTTCACCAACACCAATATATTTAACCGGAATTTGAAATTGGTCTGAAATTCCTATCACCACTCCACCTTTTGCAGTTCCGTCTAATTTTGTTACTGCTAAACAAGATACTTCCGTTGCAGCAGTAAACTGTTTTGCTTGTTCAAAAGCATTTTGTCCCGTTGAACCATCTAATACTAGAAGTACATCATTTGGAGTATCTTCTACTACTTTTTGCATTACTTTTTTCACTTTAGAAAGTTCGTTCATTAGACCAACTTTGTTGTGCAAACGACCAGCAGTATCAATAATTACAACATCTGCATTTTGAGCCACGGCACTTTGTAAGGTATCAAATGCCACAGATGCTGGATCACTTCCCATTTGTTGTTTTACTATTGGCACACCTACTCTATCAGCCCATATTTGCAGTTGATCAATAGCTGCAGCTCTAAAAGTATCTGCGGCACCAAGAACTACTTTATAACCTGCTTTTTTGAATTGATATGCTAATTTTCCAATTGTTGTAGTTTTTCCAACACCATTTACACCAACTACCATGATTACGTATGGCTTTTTATTTGTTGGTATTGCAAACTCAGTAGCTTCACCTGAGTTAGTCTCAGATAATAAGCTAGCAATTTCTTCACGAAGAATTCCGTTCAATTCATCGGTTCCTAAATATTTATCTTTGGAAACTCGTTCTTCTATTCTTTCAATGATTTTAAGTGTTGTATTTACACCTACGTCAGAAGACACTAATATTTCTTCTAAGTTATCAAGAACCTCATCGTCAACCTTAGATTTTCCAGCGACAGCTTTAGTAAGTTTAGAAAAAAACGATGTTTTAGTTTTTTCTAAGCCTTTATCTAAAGTCTCTTTTTTATCAGAAGAGAATATTTTTTTAAAAAAACTCATAGAATTTGGTTTGATTATTTATTCAAGAGATTGATAACATCAAAATCTTAATACAGCAACAAATGTAAAAATAAAAAAGCTACTTTCAAACGAAAGTAGCTTATCTATATAATTGTTTTATGAATTATTTCTTTTTCAAGAATTCATCAACTAATTCAGGAGCCATCACAGATTCAACGAATGTGTAAGCGCCAGTTTTTGGAGATTTAACCATTTTAATAGCTTTGGTTAATCTTTTAGAAGCTGTTTGTAAAGTTGCTACGGTTTTCTTTGCCATGACTTATCTTATTTAATTTCTTTATGTACAGTTACTCTCTTTAAGATTGGATTAAATTTTTTAATCTCTAATCTATCTGGAGTATTTTTTTTATTTTTTGTAGTAATGTAACGAGATGTTCCAGGAACTCCTGAAGTTTTGTGCTCTGTACATTCTAAAATAACTTGGATTCTATTACCTTTCTTTGCCATTTTGATATATATTATTGCGGATTATACAGATTTAACAAATCCGTTTGCTTTTGCATTTTTCAATACAGCAGCAATTCCATTTTTATTAATAGTTTTTAATGCAGCAGTTGAAATTTTCAACGTTACCCATCTATCTTCTTCAGGAATGTAAAAACGTTTTTTTACTAAGTTAACAGAGAATTTTCTCTTTGTTTTGTTCATAGCGTGAGAAACATTGTTCCCTACCATTGCTCTTTTACCTGTAAGTTCACAAACTCTTGACATTATTATTCAGCTTTATTTCGTTATCTAAAATCAGGGTGCAAAGAAACAAAATCGATTTCATATACACAACTATCTTTTATTATTTTTTTAAAATTTCTTTATAAATGAGTTCCAATGCTTTACTAACCGCCCTATCTATTACCTTTTCACGTGGTTGTCCAAAGTTAAACTCCTCAACAAACACATCGTTTGGGCTTGAAATTGCAATAAAAACTTCTCCTAATTCCGCATCAGCATCACCTTTTAAAGGACCGGCATTTCCTGTCGTAGCAATTGCATAATCAGACTTTGTCAGTTTTTGAACACCTAATGCCATTTCTTTAGCTACTTCTGCACTAACCACTCCATATTTATCAATGACTTCCTTTGAAACACCTAAAACATCAATTTTAGTTTGAATAGCATAACTTACCACACTTCCTTTGAAATAATTTGAAGCACCTGGAATTGCAGTCATTAAAGCAGCGATCTTACCGCCGGTACAACTTTCTGCAGTAGCAAGTGTAAGCTTATTTTCAGTTAAAATTTTCCCTAAAACAACTTCAATAGGTTCGTCTTCATTATAACCCACAATGATTTCATGAATTAACAAATCAAGCAATTGTACTTGTTTTTTTATTTCATTTTGAAGGATTTCTTTATCGTTTCCACGAGCTGTTAATCGCAATCTTACTTTTCCTGGACTTGGTAAATATGCTAATTTTATGAATTCTGGCAAATTATCTTCCCATGCTTCAATTTGCTCAGCTATTAAACTTTCTCCTCTCCCATAGGTCATAATTGTTTGATGCACAATGTATGGACGTTCAAACTTTTGTACCAAATTAGGAATCACCTCATTATCAATCAAATATTTCATTTCAAATGGCACTCCTGGCAAGGAAATAAAAACAGTATTTTCTTTTTCCATCCACATACCTGGTGCAGTTCCGGCTTTATTAAAAAGTACTTTTGCTTTTGTTGGCACCAAAGCTTGTTCTCTATTTATTTGCGTAATTGGACGCTTATAAAAACCTTCAATAATTTCTTTAACATGAATCAAAACCGCTTCATCTTCAATTAAAGTATCTTCGAAATAATCACAAAATGTTTTTTTAGTAATATCGTCTTTTGTTGGTCCTAATCCACCTGTTATGATGACAACCTCAACCTCATTTTGTAGTTTTTGAAAGGTATTTAAAATATGCTCCTTGTCATCAGAAATTGATAACATTTCATGTGTAGCAATTCCAATTTTATCTAATGCTTTAGCAATATAAGACGAATTTGTATCTACAATTTGACCAATAAGAATCTCATCGCCAATAGTTACAATTGTGGCTTTCATAGGTAATATTTATAGTTTGGGAGTAATTGATTTATAACTTAAAATCTTTTTTGATTTCTTTAATTGCTAAATCAATTCTGTCTTTTAAAGATTTATAAACTTCTTTAATTTCTTTTCGTTTTCCTTCAGCTTTTGCCCATGTCATAATCTGAATATTTTCTTCATAAGCCATATCCATCCCTAGCAAATCTAATGTTGGTTTAATTTTATGACACGCAGAGTAAGTTCTTGTATAATCTTTTTCTTCAATAGCAGTCTTAATAGACTTCATTTCGGCTGGTACTTCTTCTAAAAACAAAGTAACAATTTGCAAGGCAAATTCAGTATCATTTTCTGATATTTCATACACTTTTGCTAAATTATACTGTAGCGCCATATTACTTAATTTGAATTTTAAACATCGATTTATTTTCAATAAAACCCTCTAAAACATCACCTTCAGTAACTTTAGCAACACCTTTAGGAGTACCCGTAAAAATAATATCTCCTTTTTTTAAAGTAAAATATTGTGAAACATAAGCAACTAGCTCATCAATTTTCCACAACATTAAATCTGTGTTACCAACTTGTACTGATTTTCCATTTGATTTTAACTCAAAGTTAATATTTTCTACAGAAGAAAAATCTTTTTTCGATAAAAAGGCACCAATTACCGCTGAATGGTCGAATGACTTCGCTTTTTCCCACGGCAAACCTTTTTCTTTTAACTTAGCCTGAACATCTCTTGCAGTAAAATCGATTCCTAAACCAATTTCGTCATAATACTTATGCGCAAATTTTGCATCAATATATTTTCCTACCTTACATATTTTTACCAAAATTTCTACTTCATGATGCACATCATCACTAAAAGCAGGAATTACAAATGGCGTTTTTTTTGGTAAAACCGCAGTATCTGGTTTCATGAAAATTACAGGTTCTGTAGGCTTTTCATTGTTTAATTCCGAAATATGGTCAACATAATTGCGACCGATGCAGATTATTTTCATAGTTCTAGTGATTAGTAAATAGTGAAAAGTAATCAGCGACTATTCACTAATTACTTTTCACTAATCACTCTATTTAGTATTTAACTTTCTTAATTTAATTCCTGTTAAAACTTTCTTTGTGTATAACGGAAAATCAGCATTTTGAATCCAACCAAAATAACCTGGCTCTTTATCAAAAACATCATCTACCAAAGCACCTTTGTGTTTTCCGAAGGTAAAAATTTCTTTTCCCTCATTATTTAAAGCAATAAATCCAGCAAAATCAACTGATTTTTTACGAGTTGTAAATTCAGATAATGATTTCATATCGTTTTCTAAATTTTCATATCTGTCTAATTGAGATTTTAAGATTTCATACGTTGCCATCGTATCGGCTTCAGCACTGTGAGCATTTTCTAAACTTTGCCCGCAATAAAATTTGTATGCAGCACTCAAAGTACGCTCTTCCATTTTATGAAAAATAGTTTGTACATCTACAGAAACTCGGTTTTTCATATCAAAATCGACTTCTGCACGTAATAATTCTTCAGCTAAAAGTGGAATATCAAATCTATCCGAATTAAATCCAGCCAAATCAGAATCTTTAATCATATTATGAACTTGAGAAGCTAATTCTTTGAAAGTTGGTTCATTAGCAACTTTTTCATCCGTAATTCCATGTACCGCTGTAGTTTGAGGTGGAATTGGAATCGTTGGATTTACCAACCAAGTTTTACTTTCTTTATTTCCGTTTGGATATACTTTAAATATTGAGATTTCTACGATTCGGTCTCTTGCTACATCAATTCCAGTAGTTTCAAGATCGAAAAAGCAGATTGGGCGTGTTAATTTTAATTCCATAGCGATTTTATATCCTACAAAGATAATTGAAGATTTTTTTATTTACTAATTCTTGAAAATTTATAGTAAATAATTAATTCGGCAACCAATAAATTAAAGGTCCAACCTGACCAAGCTGCAATCCTGTATGCGTCCATTGGCAAAGGTTCAAAAAAGAAAACCAATAGATATTTGAATAATCGAAGTGAAATTGCCGATAATGTCAATGCAAAACTTCGAATGGCAAATTTTTGATGCTGAATTATCTCTTTTTTCAAAATGAAATACAATGATAGAAACGTAAATAATATCCAAAAAGTAGACAATAATAAAAAAGAAACTTGTGCAAACATACCGCCATTTGCATAATATGACATTACCAATCCGCTTGGCCCAGAAAATAACAACAGAATTCCAACGTATACTCTGCCTGAAATTCGATGTAATTTCATGTGCTTTTTTTGGATGTAATTTGAAAACTGCAATGCTCCAAAAAACATTAAAAATATACTTGTGTACACATGCGTAAAAAAAGCAATTTTGTAATGATTTAGAACAATTACTTCTTGTTTAATTCGCAAAAAAGCTACATCTGTATGATAAGGAATATATTGAAGCGTTATCAATAAAAGTAGATATGAAAAATAAATATATCCAATCCACAAAAGATATTTTGAATATTTAATCCACATTATCTTCCAAAAGTATCATAGTATTCTTCCGCATTTTTCTCATAGCGAAGTAGCAAATCGATGTTTTCCTTTTCGATTTCGGTTAATTCATCTTTAACATCTCCAAAAACAGGCATATACCAATTAAATTGCTCAAAATACATTCGCAATTGCTTATCGCGAAAAGCAAATCCATGACGTGCAAAAATGGAATTTCTAAGAATAAAAATATCGGCTTTTGATAAATTGGAAACAAAATCAGTCGTTAGCACTTCATTTGAAGCATTTTTTTCAAACAACTTTTCTGTAGTTGCATAATATTCATTATCAATATATTCTTCAACTTTTCCATCAACGGTGTCAGTTGCATAAACATATTCTTTTGATTTGTCTGTGTCAAAAAAAGTTACATCTAATTCTTGTGCTTTATCATAAACAAAAAGTTTCTTTTTTAAATCAAAATTTCGCTTATAAATCTTTAATTCAGACTGTGAATATGCTTCCCAATTTCCTTTTAAAATAGAATCTGTTTTTCTTATTTCTATAATAAACTTTCCGTCAGTTTTTGTTTTTTTGAACTCATCAACTTCCATTGTAAAACCAGAAGTGTTTTCGGATAACAAACCTTTGAACGGACTAATATTTCCAGCAGAAATCGAATGTCCTATAATAGAATCACCTTTAATTTCATCTATCGAAAATGTGATTTTTCTTGTAATTAAATTGGAATACGATTCATTTCCATAAATTGTATCCATTTCTTCATCCGATAAATTGGCATCAAAATCACCTACCCAATAACCTAACAAATCTTCTTTTGTGTTTACAACCAAACTATTACTAACCTTTGGTTCTGTAAATTGGATATCTTCAAAATCTTGTTCAGCAACAAATTTTACATCGTTTTTAATCGCTTCCCTACATCCGAATAAAGAAGAAATAAGCAATAATCCTATTAATTTAAATTTCATATTTTGAATACTATTTCGATGTTAACTGCGCTCTATACATTTCAATATTTGCTTTTACTTTTGGATCCAATTCTGGCTCAGTAATATCTTTTAAATTTTCTAATGCTTCCCAAATCACTTTAGCTACAATATATCTCGCAACACCTTTATCATCAGCAGGAACTATATACCAAGGAGCAAAATCGGTTGATGTTTTATTAATAGCTTCTTCATAATATTTCATGTAATCGTCCCAATGTTCGCGCTCTTTTAAATCGCCTGCACTAAATTTCCAATTATCTTCAGGATTTTCTAATCGTTTTAACAAGCGTTCTCGTTGTTCTTCTTTACTCATATGAAAATAAAATTTCAAAATTTTAGTTCCATTTTGCGAAATATGCTTTTCAAAATTTATAATTTGTTCCATTCGATTTTCCCAAAACTGAGGCGTGATGTCTTCAACTTTTTCAATTCCTGGCAAATTTTCAAACAAAATATATTCGGGATGCACTCGCGTTACCAATACATTTTCATAATGTGTGCGATTGAAAACTGCGAATTTCCCTTTTTCAGGCAAAGCTAAATAATGACGCCATAAATAATCGTGTTCTAATTCGGTTGAATTGGGTGTTTTAAAACTATGCACCACTACTCCACGCGGATTAAATTCTTTGAAAACTTCTCTAATCAAGCTATCTTTTCCGCTAGTATCCATACCTTGTAAGCAAATCAAAAAAGCATGACGGTTGTGCGCATACATGGCATCTTGCTTTTTAGAAAGTTTTTTCTGAATTTTATCTAAAGCTAATTCTTCTTGATCTTTATCGGTATCAATTGGCAACTTTGTAGTAAAATCAGTCAATTTAACGGCTCCTTTTACCTTAAAATCTTCAATATTTATATTTTCCATTCTAATTTCAATTTAATAATTGTAAAAATAGTAATTTTAGATGCTATTTAAAGCTTTTAAACCCAAAACACATTTGTAAAAATATGGAAAAATTTCAACTTCAAATCTTTTTAAATATTATCGGAATTGGTTCAGCTTCTGGAATCTTATTTCACAACAATTCATTATTCATTATTTCTGACAACAGCTCCTATTTATATGAATATACAATTGATTCAGAAGAGCTACATAAAATTGCTTTAGTAGAAAACCCAAAAGAAAATATTGCTAAAAAAGAAAAATACGATTTTGAATCTATTACTAAAAATGGAAATAAACTTTATATTTTCGGTTCGGGTTCTACAAATAATAGAAATCAAATGATGACTTTTTATTTGGAGACCCAAAAAACAAAAAATAGAGATTTGAGTGAATTATATGTTCAACTTCGTACGGTGGCTGATTTAAAAGAGGACGAACTAAATATTGAAGGCAGCATTAGTATTGAAAAAACAATGTATTTATTTCAAAGAGGCAATGGTTCACAGTCTAAAAACGGCATATTTGTTGTTGAAAATGACAAAACACAACCGATTAAATTCCATCCCATTTCACTTCCAAAAATTGAAAACGTAGAAACCACTTTTACGGATGCCATCAAGGTTCAAGACAAAATTTACTTTCTTGCTTCTGCAGAAGATACAAACTCAACTTATTTAGATGGAGAAGTTTTAGGTTCATTAGTGGGTGTTTTAAATCTAGAAACATTTGAAGTTGAAAAAACAATAATTATTTCAGACAAGCATAAATTTGAAGGCATCACACTTTACAAGGAATCTGAAACCGAATTAAATTTCTTATTATGTGAAGACAATGATACAGAAGTTTTAGAAGCAACTATATATAAATTGACATTAACTAAATAATTTTTACTTCCCTCCCAACCTTTTGTGAAATTTTATGCTCTATATAAAAAAGCAAGTTTACCAATGGATGTAAAACACATACAAGGCTGCCGAAAACAACACCGCGAAGCACAACGCTTGGTGTATGAAACTATGGCGCCAAAACTCTATCGTTTGTGTAAACGGTATTTAAAAAAGGAGGAAGAAATTGAAGAAGTATTGGCCGATGCTTTTTTTACCATATTCACAAAAATAGAACAACTAAAAGAAGACTTGGCTTTTGAAGCTTGGGCACGAAAAATAACGGTGAACAATTGCCTTTTACAGATTAAAAAGAACATCAACTTTAATTTGTATTTAGAAGATGTGAGCTACAATTCGCAACCCTTAGCCGACGAAGTTACTGATTTAGAGGAAGAAGATTTGCTCAATTTACTGAATTACATTCCCGATGGATGCCAAACGATTTTTAATTTGTTTGTGATTGAAGGCTATTCGCACAAAGAAATTGCAGAACAATTAGGTATTAGCGAAGGCACATCAAAATCGCAATTGAATGCGGCGAAAAGTAAATTAAAAGAATTGGTAAGAACTTTTTATTATCAAAAAGCAAAATAGTCATGGGAACAGAAGAAAAATTATATAAAAAAATACAACAAGCTGCCGAAAACGCAGAGCAAAAAGACTTTCCAAGCATGGAGAAAATTTGGGCGCGCGTGGAAGACAAAATGAAAACACAAACGCTTCAAAAAGAGAAACACTTGTGGAAAAAATTAGCGGTAGCAGCATCAGTAGTTTTGGTAGGAACGTTAGCCTTTTTCTTACTACAAGAAAATGAAACTGTCATTATTCCAGAAAACACAATTACTACGATTGATTCATCAAAAAACAATATTCCAACACCAGAATCAAAAAATGAATTAGTAAATGCAAATCCAGAAATTAAAAAAGAGGCTGAGCAAATTTTACAACAACAAATTGTAATTCAAAATAACATTGTAATCAACGATACTATCAATTACAAATCGAAAAAAGAAGTCCAACTTTCGACTCCAATTGCAATGGAAGAAGTTGACGAACTTGCTAAAACAAGTTTTGCACCAAATAACAGAAATGATATTTCAAATTCAGCTTCGGTTAATAATTCTGGTTATTTAGCAAAAGGAAGACGTTATGATGCTGTAAGTGTAATATCTGCTGAAGCAATCCAAGAAAATGACAAAAAAACAGCCAATGATGACTTAGTTCTTATTGATGGAAAATTGAGTAAAAAATCACCAAAAAATATTTCAAATGCAGATTATGAATCTGTTATTGAGCTTAAAAATCCATTATACTATATTAACGGAGTTGCTTATACAGAAGAAGAATTATATGG
>ERZ1034363.163-NODE-163-length-47168-cov-3.507783_pt1 | contig 47168 bp, 47 predicted proteins | sample MGYA00520616_ERZ1034363 | MGnify/ENA primary metagenome ERZ1034363 (study PRJEB33736, sample SAMEA104284506) | Azolla filiculoides | biome: Urban; feature: Water surface; material: Ditch water | place: Netherlands | collected 2015-10-28 | depth 0-0.1 m ...
ACTTTAAGTCCGCAGATGTCTATAAACCCAGCCTTCACACTGCAGGGGTCGCAAGTTCGAAACTTGCATCGCCCACCAAATTTAAAAAGCGCTTACGAAATTTCGTAGGCGCTTTTTTTTAATCATTTTTTGGAGGCACATTATTGGGGTCAGATCAACATTAATGTCTCAAGCTTTTTGAGTTCATTCCCCATGAATTCATCACGTGCTGGTTGAAGCTAAGTGATTAAGAATCAATTGCCTTTCTCAAGCGGCGTGTTGACGATGGCCAAGTACGCCTCTGGGCTGAGGTATTGCGGTTCATATGTGATACCGACCAAGGCCAGTGCTTTGACAAAAGATCGCAGATGATTTCTTGAGCCCAATGTGAGGTTGTTGTAGACAACCCTGATGTCTTGGTTGTCGATGTTGAGCAATGCAATTTGCAAATCAAGAATGTCAATTTCTTCAATGGCACAACCCACTTTGAGTGCATCGATGTAGCTCAAGCTGCCCTGTTGAATCAGCGCGTTGTAGAGTTGCTGAAGCGTTTGATTTTGGTAAACCCCATCTTCTAATTCCGCTGCTGGATCTGCAAGTGCATATCTCACAAGCAATTGTCGAATGGCCTCAGTGTGCGAAGCTTCGCTGGCTGCAATGTTTGTAAATACACGGGTTTGCGTGCCCCAATTGGTGCCAAGTAGTTTGTAAACATTGTTGGCAAGCTTTTCCTCTTCTCGCATGAATGCAAGAGATGACGACTCTGTTGGACTGACGGTTTCAAGGGGAAGCTGCGTCAAAGCATAGTTCAAATTTTGATTTGAGAATGTTGACGTGCCATCCTCGCTGACCAGCATGGCAGGGCCAGGGTAATCGTTATCACTTCCTCCGCAAGCTGTTAACGACAGTGCAATAAAAAGAGCTACAGATATTTTTTGGAAATTTTTGTTCATGATTTTTATGAGTCAGATTGATGGAATTTCTATGAAAAAAGTGTTCATAGATGACTGACTAAGTTTTCCTTTTACTGTGTCCTAGCAAAAGTCAATCACGGGCACGTTTTTATCGTAGGCTCAAGTTCAAATTCGCAGTTGATGTATGTCAATTGACTCAAGCACTTGAAGGAACACGGCATGGATCAATATCAAGTGCAAATTGATGGATCACAACGCATCCACAAAGATGACGGCGCGTGCTTGGGAGAGAGGCATTACATTGGCAAGCACGCCACCATGTGTTGGTGCCGGTCCAAAATCTAATACTGGCCTTGGTGTTGGCCCTGGCTCTGGAATGGGCGCAGGGCAGGGCGCTCCTTCTGGCGTTGGCAAGGGGCCTGGTCGCTGATAAAAATTGCAGAAACAAAATTCTATGACCATACTACTTTGAGTTGCCGGAAAGCAGCTAACTCAATGAATTCATTGCGGAAAGTAGTGGTCTAAAGGCGTCGTCACACTGCAGGGGTCGCAAGTTCGAAACTTGTATCGCCCACCAAATTTAAAAAGCGCCTACGATTTCTCGTCGGCGCTTTTCTTTGAGTCCTGGCTTATGCCTGATTATTTCTCAATGGTTCTGCTCCAACGGCTGTTCCATTCAGGTCGGACCGCGTTGATGGTGTCCCAATCCAATGACACTGCATTTTTCATGTACCCGCGGAACTGGTCCATCATTTTGATGGCAGGCGCAGACGTTAATTGTGTTTTAGGGTTGGTTGGAATTTGAGTTGCATTTTCCATCATTGCAGCTTGTGCAAAGGGTTGCAACATGAATTCAGACAGTTTTTGAGCCAACTCGGGGGCATCGTTATTGGCAGTGACACACTGGGCAACCATCAACACAACAGAGCCATCTTTGGGTTGTGCGTACTCCATGGGAACGCCCTTGGCCTTGAGACCATCCACAGCCGTGGGTGTCAACGGGAAAATGGCCGCATCGCCAGTCTGCACCATCTCGCTGAGTTTGGCAGAACTGGGAATGTATTCGAGCACGTTGGGGCCTACGGTGCTAGCCCATTTGGTGAAACCAGGTTCGACATTTTTTTCGTTGCCGCCAAGTGCGCGGTTGATCATCAAGAAACCGTGCAAACCATAACTGCTGGATGGTGCAGATTGAAAGACAACTTTGCCTTTGTATTTGGCATCTGCAAAATCCATCCAAGAGGTTGGCGCAGGCCATTTCTTTTCATCGAACAATTTCTTGTTGTAGCCAATGCCGGTGGTTGTCACACTAACGCCCGCTGCCATGCCACCTGCCAAAATGGCAGTGGAATACAAATCCTTCAGCACAGGCGTATCTGCTAATTTTTGGCAAAGGCCCATTCGAACGGCGCGAATCATGACGCCGTCGTCCAAGTGCATCACATGCACAGGTGGTTTTTCTTTGCTGGCTTGTACTTTTGCCAAGATGTCTGAAGAAGTGCCAGGCACCACCACAACTTTGGCGTTGAATTTTTTCTCAAATTCTGGGAATACGTGTTTTACATAGGCTTGCTCTGTCGTGCCGCCATTCATGCCAACGTAAAGTGTTTTAACTTGCGCACTGGCGCCAAATGCTGTGAGCAAAGCTGCGCTCAACAAGCCGATTTTTTGGATGTTCATTGTCTTCTCCTCGATCGCCGTGGCGATTAAATTGTCAAAGGTGGTGGTGTGATTTTCAGAAAGAACTGCTTGTATTTGCAAGTGATTGGTCATGGGGCCATGTGTAATCTCCGTTTGAATTTTTGCTGATTACTTTTGACCAACCAGCACTTTGTCCAACCCATACAGGCGGTCAAGCGCAAACATGGTCACAGCTGTGAGTGCAATGATGAGCGCCGAGACAGCAGCCATCATGGGGTCAATCGATTCGGTGGCCAGCATGTACATGCGGACAGGCAAGGTAATGGTTTGTGGCGATGTGATGAAGATCGACATGGTGACTTCGTCAAAACTGTTGATGAAGGCCAAAATCCAGCCGCCTGCAATGCCGGGCAACATGAGAGGCAAGGTGATGCGCCTGAACACCACCCAACGGTTTGCCCCCAAGGAGGCGGCCGCTTGTTCTACGTTTTGTTCTGCACCCACCAGCGCCGTGATCATGAGCCGCAATGCGTAAGGCGTCACAATGATCACGTGGGCCAGTGTGAGCCATTCAGCTGAACCTTTTGCGCCGATTAAGGTGAACAGTCTGAGCATGGCGACACCCAGTACCAAATGCGGAACAATCAAAGGGCTCATCAAGAGACCTTGAACCAGTTGTTTGCCAGCAAAGTTGTATCGGGTGATGGCAATAGCGGCAGGCACAGTCATCACCACAGAAATGGTGGCGGCAAGCCCTGCCAGAACCAAACTGTTCCAAAAAGATTGCAGCAAATCGCTGTGCTCAAAAACCGCAGAGAACCAGCGCAATGAATAGGTTCCCCATGGAATTTGCAGCGTGTTGGTTGGCGTAAATGCCACCAGGCAAATGACCACCAGCGGTGCCAACATAAAGGCGAGTACCATTGTGTGAAAGAGGATGGCAAGTGGGCCGTTTTTCATGATCCCATGCGACGCGCGTAGCGTCCCTCCATCATCTTCTGCGTGACATACATGACCAGCAAATTGACCAGCAGCAAAATCAAGGCGATAGCGGCGCCCAACGGCCAGTTGAGTTCATGCAAGTACTCGTCGTAAATCAAGGTGGCGACCATTTTGACCCTTCGACCCCCCACCAAACCTGGAATGGCAAAGGCACTTGCGCTAAGCGCAAAAACAATCAAAGCGCCTGACAGCAGGCCGGGGGTGATTTGCGGCAACACAACCCGCCACCACACTTGAAACTTAGACGCGCCCAGCGACAGCGCTGCATTTTCAATCTGCGGGTCGAGTTTTTGCAACGAGGTCCAAACGGGAATGACCATGAAGGGCAGCATCACATGCACCAACGCAATGACGACGGCTGTGGGTGTGTAAAGAATGCGAACGCGATCGAGTCCTATGCTTTGCAAGAAACTGTTCAACAAACCTGCAGGCCCCAACACGAGGCTCCATCCAAATGCTCTGACCACGACGGAGATCAGCAGAGGGGAGAGAATGATCACCAAAAAGAACGATCGCCATGGGGCTCGCATTCTGCTTAAGACATAGGCTTCGGGAGCGCCAATCAGGACGCACAGCAAAGTGGTCGAAAGTGACACCCAGGCGGTTCTTCCAAAAACCTCCCAGTAAAACGAATCATTGAGTATGTGCTTGTACACATCCAGTGTGTACCCAGGAACAATGCCTACTTGATGATCAAAGCGTTGGAAAGACAATAAGAACGTTAAGAGAAAAGGAAACAGAACCATCAGGCCGAACAAGCCCAGTGCGGGCGCGCTCAGAAAATAAGGGGTTCTGGTGTTGCTGATCACTTTAAGGCCTCGGGGGCTGACATCACTTTAAAGTGCGCGTCATCCCATGTCAGGTGTTCAACACCCGATTCATTTTTAGGCGCCATGCCGTCGTTGATACAGCTCACCTCCAACTCACCCAGTTCACTGTCAACGCGGTACAACCACAGGTTGCCAAGGAAAAAACGTTCTTTAATTTGCACTTTCAGTTTTGGGGTGTCAGAGACTTGTGCGAATTTCAGTTTTTCGGGGCGGATGCTTAAAGTGACTTTGCTGCCCTCATGACCGATCGGCTCATGTGTTTGCACATGAAGGTCGGTGCTCAGTTGCAGCGATCTCGCACGCACGGTGGCAGACAAGAAATTCGTTTTGCCAACAAATGTAGAAACAAACTTGCTGTCAGATGATTCATACAAAGCATGAGGCGCGTCAATCTGTTGAATACGGCCACTGTCCATCACCACCACGCGGTCGCTGATGGACAAGGCCTCGGCTTGATCATGCGTCACCATCAATGTGGTGGTGCCAAGTTTGCGTTGAATCCTGCGCAGTTCAAACTGCATGGCCTCTCGCAATTTGGCATCGAGGTTGGACAAGGGTTCATCCAGCAACAAAACAGGAGGCTCAATGACAATGGCTCTGGCCAGCGCCACTCGTTGCCTTTGTCCACCCGACAGGTCTCTGGGGTATCTGTCTGCGTAGGCATCTAGCTGAACCATGGCCAAAATTCGATTCACCCTTTCGATGCGTTCGACAGGGTCCATGTTGCGCATTTCAAGACCAAAACTGACGTTCTCGCGTACGGTCATGTGTGGAAACAAAGCGTAACTTTGAAAGACAATGCCCAAGCCTCGTTCGTTGGGTGGCAGGTGTGTGATGCTTTTGCCATTGAGAAAAATATCGCCCGCAGAGGGTTGTACAAAGCCCGCAAGCAATTGAAGCGTGGTGGTTTTGCCGCAACCCGAAGGCCCCAAAAGACTGATGAACTCACCCTGTGCAACAGACAGGTTGAAGTCGCTTAAAGCGGTCACTTTGCCGTAGGACTTGCTCAAACCTTGCAGTGATAAATAGTCTGTATGGTTCACGGATAGCAGTCAGTGGTTTTGATCAATGAAAAAGATGGTCTTGCGGTCACGACTCAAGTCCTGCTTTTCGACTTTCCCAAGCAGAAACAACTTTGAATCCAAGCGCTCTGAAGGGGTCTGGCAGAATTTTGTTAGCAGTTCCGTACGCTTTGAGGATTTGTGAATTGGGTTTGTTGGACAGCGCGAGTTCGGCCATGTAACTTCCCAACGCAGTTCCTTTCACAATGCCAGACCCGTTGCAGCCTGCTGACGCATAAAGACCTGGCTCCAAGCAGCCGACGTAGGGGGAGCCATTCAGGGTTAAGGCGGTCACGCCGCCCCACACATGCTCTAGACGGATGTGCGACAACTCGGGGTAGCGCATGTGAAACCGGCTATGAAGTGCGTCGTGCACCACAGACTCGCGCAGACTGTTCTCGTAAGCGTAAAGTGACCTGACCAACAAACGGTCGGCGCCCACCCGTCGTACGGTTGTACCCAGTCTGTGTGCAGGCAAAACCCCCCAACTTTGCAACGAACCGAAGCTTGCTATTTCAGATGGCTTCAGTCGCTCTGTAATGCCGGCATAGGTGTGAATGGTGACGACTTTGTCTTGAAGGTAGCCAAAAAACTTGACGGACGGATTGGTGGCCATGATGACCTGATCCGCTGTGATTTGGGCTGAACTTGTTTTCAGCAGCCACCGCGTGCCGTGCCGTTTTAAATCCAGCACTGGCGAATTTTCATGAACTTGAACTTGTTGGGGTAGCGCGCTCAGCATGCCTCTGATCAGTGCAGCTGGCTGAACCAAATGTCCGGTGTCAGTGTGAACGCCGAATTTGTAATAACTTGTACCGATCAGTTGATGCAGCTTTGACTCATCCAGTGTTTGGGTCGGGTGACCGGTTGCTTCAAGCGCCTGCTGAATTGTGCGCAATGTGTTGGCGCCGTCAGCCGTCGCGGCTGCTCTGATTCTTCCGCTGGTGTGAAAGTCACAAGCAATTTGGTGGTCCTCAATGATTTGCTTTAAATCATCAAACGCCTCACGGTTGAAACCATTCAAAACCTTGTTTTGCGCGATTGCGGGTGCAGAGCTGTTGCTGGGATACTCTTCGCGCGTCAGAAATCCAGAGTTGCGCGCAGATGATCCTTCGCCGACGGTACTGGCTTCAAGCAAGACGATGCTTGCATTTGGATTCAGTTGGCAAAGCCGCCTGGCTGCTGCCATGCCCGTGAAACCTGCACCTACAACAACATACTGAACATCTAACTGGCCTGTTGCAGGAGGGCGGGCTTCTCTGTTGGGGAGCAGCGCGTTCCAACCACAAGGCTGCGAATAGATTGGAAATGCTTGATTTTTCATATAACGACATCATCCTATTGCACGAATGAATGCAGGGTCAATAGATGCAATTCCAAAAAAGGGAAAACACCCATGGCTTATTCCGTCATTTGGAAATAAAGTAAATTTAACTCTATTTAAATCCAACATGTGGAATCAAATTGCAGAAAAAATCTGAAAGCAGTGTCACAAGTCTGAAGCGTGCAATTGAGCTTCTGCAAGCTTTAAGTGAATTAGGCCCCAGTCGCATCAGCGATTTGTCGCGCCATTTGGGCTACACGCAAGCCACCACCCACCGGCTTTTACAGCAATTGACGGAAGGAGAATTGCTGTGCCAGTACACAAATGACAAGCGTTATGCGCTTGGCTTGGGCTTGGCCACTTTGGCCACGCATGCGGTAGAGCAAGTCTCGCATGGGGGCGAGGGGCCTGGGGGGCTCAAATCACTTTGCCGCCCTGTGCTCGCGCGATTGGGCGCGGCCTTGGGTGAAAGTGTTTTCTTCTTTGTGCGTTCTGGTTTTGACGCCGTTTGCCTCGACCGGTGGGAAGGTCAGTTTCCTATTCGAACCCTCACAGGCGATGTTGGCGGCCGTGTACCGTTAGGCGGCGGACAAGGCGCCATGGCCATCCTTGCGCACCTGGCCCCTGATGAGTGCGAAGAAATTTTGCGTTACAACGTGCCACGCCTCATGGGCTTGGGAACTTTAGATGGTGTGCACCTGAGGGCGGAAATTCTAAGAAGCAGACAACAAGGCTATTCCGCAGAGGATACAGGCGTGATTGAAGGTGTGGCGGCCGTCGCTGTTCCGGTGTGGGATGCAGCAGGACAAGTCATAGGTGCGTTGAGTGTGGCGACGCTGTCCACTAGACTCAGTGGAGACCGTTTGTCTGTGGTAGTGGACTTGTTGAAGAATGAGGCGGCTTTGTTGAGTCCACAAATCAATCCTTTTGATCGTGCTTTGAGACGGTCTACCAAGCCTTCAGCTTAATTGGGGTCAGATCAACATTAAATGGCTTGACTGTTCATCGCTAAGTTGAGCAAATATTTCGCTGACGCTTCAATGATTGCCCAGACCGTGCTGCTCTTAGTTTTGGAGTAGGCATGAATCATTTGATTTTTGCGTAACCTAGAATCGAGCAAATTTCCCGCTAGTCCATCTGTTCAGGATTTTCATGAATCTGTCTTCTCACTTAAGCCTCCCTAACGGCACCATGCTCCCCAATCGCATTGGCAAGGCCGCCATGGAAGAAAACATGTGCGATGACAATCATGCACCCTCCGACCCCTTGCTCAAGCTTTACCAAGCCTGGGCCCAAGGTGGCGCCGGTTTGCTGATTACTGGCAACGTGATGGTTGACCGCCGCGGCATGACGGGTCCTGGCGGTGTTGTTTTGGAAGACGACGCACACATCGACCGCTTCAAGCAATGGGCGCAAATTGCCCGTTCTGGTGGGGCGCAGGTATGGATGCAGATCAGTCATCCAGGCCGTCAAATGATGGCGGCCTTGGGGCAAGAAACTTGGTCGGCTTCTGCGGTGCCTTTGGACATGGGAAAATTGTCCAACAAATTTTCAGTACCCAAGGCGATGACGACGGCAGACATCGCAGAATTGAAAAACCGTTTTGTCGCCACCTCTTTGTTGGCAGAACAAGCTGGCTTCAGCGGCGTTCAAATTCATGGCGCGCACGGCTATTTAATCAGTCAGTTTTTGTCTCCCATTTCTAACCATCGCCAAGATGCTTGGGGTGGTTCAATTGAAAATAGAGCCCGATTGTTGGTGGACATTGTGAAGGCAGTGCGCGCCGCTGTGAAACCTGAATTTGTGGTGGCCGTCAAACTCAATTCGGCCGATTTTCAGCGAGGAGGTTTCAGCCCAGACGATGCCAAGGCGGTCGTGGGCATGTTGAATGAACAAAAAGTTGATGTGGTGGAAATTTCTGGTGGTAGCTACGAAGCACCTGCCATGCAGGGCCAAGCCAGAGATGGCCGTACCTTGGCCCGTGAAGCGTATTTTTTAGAGTTTGCAGAAGAAATTTTGAAAGTGGCGCGCATGCCCTTGATGGTGACTGGTGGTATTCGTCGCAAAGCCATTGCAGAGCAAGTGGTGAACCGTGGTGTGGGCATTGTTGGCATTGCTACAGCGCTTGCCATTCAGCCAAACTTGCCCAACGATTGGTTTGCTGGCAAGGACACCACCGCTGCGTTGAATCCCATCGCTTGGAAAAACAAAATGTTGGCATCATTGGCCACGATGGCCAGTGTGAAGTTTCAGCTAAAGCGACTCAGCAAAGGCCAAAGTACAAAACCAGGCGTATCGCCCCTGTGGGCTTTGATCGTGCAACAAATCATGACGGTGCAACAGGCCAAAAGGTACAGAACTTGGATGGCCCCATCACAGACCCAACAGTTAAAGCGCTAACGCCATAGACACGATGTTGCAGACTCAGTCAATGGCAGCAACGCCAACCACAAAATAATCTGTATCGCCAAAGCAAGAGGTGGGCAAGCCGCGGTGTTGTTCGTATTTCAAGGTCACGCGTTTGCCTGCTACCGCGTTAAGTTGCTGCGCCACGGCGTCATCTCGTACGGTAAAGAGAAACTTTTCGGGTGCTGCGCCGGGTATGGCCACCAAAGAAAGCTCACCTTCCCAAGTTTTGCAAATCCAACCCTTGTAAGAGACCTTTTGCAAAAAACCTGCACGCTCGCCCTCAGAATAGTTCCATGAAAGAACGGCCCAAATATAGAAGGCTATTGCCAAGAGTGCACTGAGGACGAGCAGGCCAAGGCTGGCCAGTATTTTCTTTGGGGCAGATAAGGTCATGATTTGATTCTAGCGCCAGGACACATGACCGTCATCTGTTGGGGCATTACTCCAATCGGATGCCAGCCTCTTTAACCACTTTGCCCCATTTGTCTAACTCAGAAACCATCAGCTGCGACATTGCCTCTGGCGTTGACAGACTCACTTCAACACCCGCATCAAACATGGCTTTGTGATTCTCTGGGTTGTTCATAATTTTGGCAATTTCTGAGTTGAGCCGTGTCACGATGTGCGCAGGGGTGCCCGCTGGGGCCAGCATTGCCAGCCAGTTGGGGGCGTCGTATCCCGGCACGCCCGCTTCTTGCATGGTAGGTACGTTGGGCAGTTGGGGGATGCGTTTGGCACTGGTTACAGCCAAGGCATTCAAGCGGCCGTTGGGGACTTGGCTCAGTGCATTGGGCACGCCTGCAAAGCTGCTTTCAACGACGCCAGCCACCAAGTCCGTGCTGGCCAGATTGCTGCTGCGATAGGGCACATGTTTCAATTGCGTTTTGGTCATGGATGCAAACAGACCACCAATCAGATGTTGCGCGCTGCCATTGCCTGAAGAAGCAAAGTGCACCTTGTCGGGATTGGCTTTGGCCAATGCGATGAATTCTTGAACGTTTTTGACTGGCACCTTGGGATTGGTCAAGAGCACATAGGGTGAGTCCACCAATTTACTCACAGGGGTAAAGCTTTTAATAGGATCGTAGGGTACGTTTTTGTAGATCCATGGACTGATCACGTGTGTGGATGACACGATCAGCAGGGTGTGGCCATCTGGCGCTGCTTTGGCCACAAAATCACTGCCAATCATGGAGCCAGCGCCAGGCTTGTTTTCAATGACGACAGATTGACCAAGACTTTCACCAAGCTTGACCCCCAAAATACGCGCCACCACATCCGTAAAACCACCCGGTCCAAAGGGCACCACAATTTTGACCGGTTTGGTTGGATAAGCTTGCGCCAGGACTTGACCATGGGTCAAGGTGAGCGCTGCAGCGGTGCAAATGATGCTCAAAATATTTTTCATGGTTTAACCTCGGAAAGTGGGTTCGGGTTGAGAAAAAAAGCTGTGCAGAATTTGATAAACCATGAGGTAGTTTTTCTGCTGGAAGCTGGCATGTGAAATGCCTTCCATGATGCTGAACTGTTTGTTAGGGCAGGGCAGCAGTTTGTAAAATTTCAACAAGTCGTCCAAGCTGGCAATGCCATCGTATTCGCCGCGCATGATGAGCGTTGGCGATTTAACTTGTGTGGGGTCAATCAACGGCAGTTTGGAACACATGTCAACGTAGGTGCCTGTGGGCATGGATGAGTCCAGTGTGAGGATGGCGTCGGCAAACGCATCTTTGGTGGCCTCATCGGCACATGCACCGTGGTCGCGGTTGAAAATGCTGTGTACAAAAGCACGGTCAATAGGGCGGCTATTTTTGGCTAAAAACTCGGGCAATTTCTTCTTGCGCTCGGCCAAGGTCGGGCTGCCTTCGCCAGTCCAGACGAAAGCATCCAAGGCCAATTTGGCGATTCGCTCTGGGTGCTGCTGTGCAAACAACGCAGCTTTCAGAGCACCCGACGAAATGCCGTACACCATGAGGTTTTTGGCGCCCGTTGTTTGAAGGATGTACTGGCTGCCTGCCGCCAAATCATCTGCGCCATTGCTGATGTCAAAGTTGATGGAGCGGTTTTTGTCGGAGCGGCCGTAGCCCTCGTTGTCCATGCACCAGGTGTCAAAACCTCGTTCTGCAAACCAGTCCATCACGGAAGAGTGAGGGCGACCTGGCACCGACAGGTCGAAGGTGGGTTGAGAGGCCATTGAAGAGCCATGAACAAACAAGATGGTGCCGGCAGGCGCCACGTTTTTGTGCGCTGGTTTGTTCCACAAAAAGAGTCGAATGTCGCCTTTGTGGGTCCAGTGCTCTGTGCCGCCTGTCCATTGAACAGTTGTCATGCTATGGCTTTCTTGGGTTGTTAAGTGCTTACAAGGGAGCTTTGAGGAAAGTCTCGAGCGCGTGATGGAACTTGTTGCGCACCACACCCATCATGGGGTTGTGTGCAATGCCCGAGAGAACCACAAACTGTTTGTCTTTGGTGGGCAGTCGGGTAAAGAAATCGAGCAAGTCGGGTTCGGCGGCAATGCCGTCGTACTCACCGCGAATGACCAAAGTAGGGCATGGAATGTTTTCGGGTTTCACCAAGGGCAGGTTGGCGCACATGTCAACATAGGTGCCAGTTGGCACTTCACTGACCAGCGGCAGCTCGGCTGCGGCAATGGCCTTTGGCACGCTGTCTTCGCTAGAACCGGGTTTGTCGCGATTGAACATGCCTTCGTAAAAAGCCAGGTCTACTTTGCGGCGAGGGCTGGCACTGTACTCGGGCAGTTTTTTGCGGCGTTGCTCAAGCGTTGGTGCACCAGCGCCTGTGTAAACCAAGGCAGACAATCCAAGTCGGGCCACGGTTTCTGGATGCGCTTCGGTGTAGACGCAAGCACGCAAGGCGCCTGAGGAGGAACCAAAAATATTGATTTGAGCGACGCCCGTTTCCTTCAAAATAAAGGGCACCACAGCAGCCAGATCTTTGGCGCCTGTGCGCACGTCGCTGTTGCCGCGGCCAGACCAGCTCGAGCGTCCGTAGCCTTCGTGGTCTACCGTCCAAACGTCATAACCACGCTCGGCGAAGTAATCCATGACAGAGTAGTCTTTGCCACCAGGTACTTGCAAGTCGTAGGTGTTGCGTCCAGAAACAGTAGAGCCATGAACCAGCAATAAAACGGGTTTGGGGGCTTCTCCCGCTTGCGGGGCTGTTGCGCGTTTACGGTAGACATAAAGGCGAACGTCTTCGCGAGTGACAAAATGTTCTTGAGACCAGATCACAGTAAATACCTTGTAGAGAAAATTGAACATGCCAGGGAGAGTGAACTGAAGTCACGCGACTCAGTGCCCACCCCATTCACGAATGACTATACTTTCGGTGGGCTGGAGAAGGAAGGGCTTTTCATGAATACATTGTTTACAGGAATGAACCGATGCGCGATCTGAATGCATTGGCCACCTTTGTGGCAGTGGTCAAAGCCAACAGCTTCACGGCTGCCGCAGACCATTGCGGTATTTCCAAAGCGCTGGTGACACGGCATATTCAAGATTTGGAAGTGTCGCTTGGCGTTAAATTGTTAAATCGCAGCACTCGAAAGATAGGGTTAACCCAAGCCGGTGAACGTTTCTACGACCGATGTGCCCGGCTGATTGACGAGGCAGATCAGGCGGTTCGCGATGTAGAGGAGTTGTCTCGCGGCTCTCATGGCTTGATTCGCATCAGCACGGCCATCACTTTCGGTCGAATGCATTTGCTGCCCGCCGTCAATGATTTCCTGACGTTGAACCCCTCTATTCAAATTGAGGTCACCTTGTCCGAGCGTTTTGCCGACCTGATTTCAGGCAATGCAGACTTGGTGGTGCGCTTGGCGGAGGAACCCCGCTTGAGTAACTTGGTGGCTCGACGTCTGGCACCTGCGCGTTGGATGGTGGTGGCGTCTCCAGACTACATTGCGCGCCATGGTGTACCGGTCACGCCACGTGATTTATTGGAATTGAATTGCTTGGTATACGACCGGCCCAAAGGTGGCGATTGGCGTTTTAAAAGCCGAGAAGGCGAGCAAAGCATCAAAGTCGCCGGCAATTTACGCGCTAACGTGGCGGAGGGTTTGTTAGATGCGGCCGTGTCGGGTTTGGGCATCGCCGCACTGCCATCGTTTGCCATTGCACCTTACATTGCCTCGGGGCAGTTGGTCGAGTTGCTCAGCGATTACAGTTTGCCTGAAAGTACGCTCTACGCTGTGTTTCTGCCAGACCGTCGTTTGCCGGAACGCATTCGCACTTTTGTTCAATTTTTGGCAGAGCGATTTTCCTCAGAGGATTATTGGAAAAATCAGCCCATGCCCAGGTCTTGATAGGCGGGTTGACATGAGCTCAAGTGCCTACATGGATGCAGCATCGATTGCGGCGCTGCCTCGCACCTCAGGTGTCTATATTTTCAGGGGTGAGGGGACATTGCCCCTTTATATCGGCAAGAGCGTTGACATTCGAAGCCGCGTACAGGCACACTTTCGAGCGTCGGACGAAGCAGAAATGATGGGCCAAACTCGACGTGTTGACGTGATCGAAACGGCTGGTGAAATTGGTGCGCTGCTTTTAGAGTCCCACCTGATCAAGACACTCAATCCACTGTACAACATCAGGCTGCGCAGGCTCCGAAAGCTGTGCAGCATTCAGTTGCACCAACGAAATGGCGAATGGGCACCCGAGATTGTGAGCGGTCAAGACTTGAGACTTGGCACAGTGGATGGTTTGTATGGCTTGTTCAGTTCTAGGCACGCGGCCCAGATGAAGCTGCGCGAGTTGGCGGACCAACACAATTTGTGCCAAGCCTTGCTGGGTTTAGAAAAAATCACTGCACGTGGCTGTTTTGGTCTGCAGGTTAAAACATGCTTGGGGGCTTGTGTGGGCCGCGAGTTACGCACAGCCCATGATCAGCGCTTGCTCAGTGCATTGATCGACCTCAAGGTGTATGCGTGGCCGTTTGCGGGGGCCATTGATTTGGTCGAAGAAAATCAAGGCTGGATTCAACGCCACCGTTTACATGATTGGCGTTATTTGGGTACGTGGTGCTCAAAGTCAAATCAGGTAACCTTCTCTGTTCAGCAAAGTTTTGATCTGGACACTTACAAAATTCTGGTGAAACCCATCATGATGGGGACTTTACAGATTGCGGCTGTCAATCACAATTGAGTCCATCTATGCAATTTTCTCGCTCAGTACTGACACTTTGGGGTGTGTTGTTTGCCTCTTTAAGTTTGGCTCAAAATGCCTCGAACGAAACAAACAAACCTGGCTGGTCTGCCTCGATCAATGTGGGCAACACCAAGAATGATTTTGGAAATGCGCAAGAGCGCTCAATTTCATTGCGACGTCACACCCCTTTGGGCTCTATTGCTGTCGAGCAATTGAATTTAAACCGCTTTGGCTACAGCGATTCGGCATTGGCGCTTGATGCATATCCGCGCTTATGGCAAGGTGCCTATGCCAATGTGCGCTACCAGCATGCGGCCTTACCGGATTTGTACCCCGGCAAATCATGGCGTGCAGAGGTCTACCAAAATGTCGGTGGCGGTTGGGAGCTTGCCGCTAGCCGTGATCATTTAGGATTCACGTCCAATGTCAAAATTGAGGGGGCTGCCATTGGCAAGTATTGGGGCAATTTTTATGCGCAAATAAGGCATCAACGCGTCAGCTCGGATGGCTCTGTAGGGCGAGGTGACCGTTTGATGATTCGTTACTATGACAAAGGTCATGCTGATCATTACTTGGAAGCAAATCTTTCCAGCGGCCGGAGTGATGACTTTAGTAGCGCACTACTGGCAGGGTCAAGGTCAAATTCTCGTGGCATCACATGGCATCATTTTGTGACGCGCGAATGGGGCTTTAAGGTCTCTGCAAGCCAAGCCAACGATTCCTCCTCAGCAGGCGGACGTGCGCGCACGATGGGCGTTGGCCTGGCATACCGTTGGTAACGCACAGGCATTGTTGGTTGAAGTCCACCGAGTCTGTTTAATCAACATTCATTAATTGTGATCTGACCCCATTTATACAATCACCTTCAAGAGGCCGACATGTTGCGGGAGTTGTCCAAGGTGGAGAAAGCCTACTCAAGTCAACGTGCTTGGGGTGGGTTCGTCATTCACCATTTTGAGTCTTACAGGCGCTGGCTCCAACAAGGGGCCAATTAATGTTGATCTGACCCCAATTGATACCAATTGACCCCATTTGATGCCAATAGGGGTGGAAGTGTTGGACAATTGAGACTTCTGATTTTTGGCGTGCATTTTCTTTATGGCAATTCAATGGTTTCCCGGTCACATGCACCTCACGCGCAAAGCGATAGAGGAGCGCATCAAAGACATTGATGTTGTCATTGAAATGCTCGACGCGCGTTTGCCAGGCTCTAGTGCAAACCCCATGTTGGCACAACTCATACAAGGCAAGCCTGGCCTCAAGGTTCTAAGCAAACAAGATTTGGCCGACCCGGCCAGAACCAAGCTGTGGCTTGATCACTACAACGCCATGCCCAATGTGCGCGCCATCGGTTTGGACACCAGCATGGTCTCGCCGGCCAAAGCCTTGATTGAGGCATGTCATCTGCTGGCCCCCAACAGAGGCGGCATGGCCAAACCCATGCGAGTGCTCATTTGCGGCATACCCAATGTGGGCAAGTCTACGCTGATCAACACCCTCAAAGGTAAGCGTGCGGCCAAAACGGGTGATGAAGCGGGTGTGACCAAATTAGAGCAACGCATTACGTTGGCCGATGACTTTTACCTGTATGACACGCCAGGTGTTTTATGGCCACGCATCATCGTGGAAAAAAGCGGCTACAACTTGGCTGCCAGTGGTGCCATTGGTGTTAACGCGTTTGACGATGAAGAAGTTGCATTGGAGCTGCTTCATTATTTGATTCCGCATTACCCCGAGGCCCTCAGCACGCGCTACAAAATTCAAAATGTGACAGAACATTCTGATGAAACTTTGCTCGAAGCCATTGCGAGGTACCGCGGCGCCATTCAAAGTGGTGGCCGCGTCAACACCACCAAGGCCGCAGAAATTGTGATTCATGATTTTCGCTCTGCGGCTTTGGGGCGGCTGACGCTTGAAACACCGGCTGAATTTGCGCAGTGGCTGGCCACGGGTCTTCAAGCCGATGCAGAACGGGCCGCCAAAAAAGACGCGTTGCAAAAAGAAAAAAAGAAAGCGCGTAAAACTAAGACTTGACCAGGCGCCAAGCCAAATAAGCGCTTAGCAAAGCATTGGCAAGCGCTGTCAGCACAAGCAGTGTTGTGCCCAAGGTGTTGAGTGCCACATTTTGCGCCACATGTGACAAGGCCATGGAGAGCAAATTCAGCACAAGCAAAAGCCAAAAGAGCGGATTTCGTGGTTGAAAGAGTCTGGAAATTTTCATGGGGAAATGAGCATGGCTTGCCAGTGAATGTCAGCAAGCCATGCGCGGCTTTAGTTCTTCACCAAGACCACAGGAATCTTCGAAGTGGCCACAACGCGTTGCGCCACAGAACCAATCACGGTGTCCGCCCAGGACGAACGTCCTTTGGTGCCCATGATGATCATGTCAAATTTGCCGGACTGAGCTTCTTTCATGATTTGCTCGCTGGGGTGTCCGTAACGGATGGACATGTCGTGTGGCAATTTGGTTTTGTTCAAATACTTAATGGCCCATGCCAAGTTGTTGTCGGCCATCTCACGCAGATAGTCTTCCACGGCGCCTTTGGGCGTGTGTTTCTTAAACAAACGGAGCGAACTGTCGTCGAGGACGGTGATCAAAGTGATGTGGCTTTCGGTGTTCAAGCTGTTGAACAGTCGGGCGGCATACTTCACAGCGCCTTCAGAAGCTTTAGAGCCATCGATTGCAACCAGTAATTTCATACAAAACCTTTCAAAGTGATGTTTAATCTTAAACAAGTAATCTGAAAAAAACTTGATACGCATCAAGTTTTTTAATATTCGAAAGGAAAACCATGTCTAACAAGAAGGTCGCTTTGGTCACGGGGTCGGGCACGGGCGTGGGGGCTGCAACTGCGCTGGGATTGGCTCGGCTTGGCTACAACCTGGTCATCAACTATGCAAAAAGTGAGTCCGAAGCAATGGCGACGGAAGCTGCTTGCCGCGCAGCGGGCGCTGACACATTGCTTTTCAAAGCGGATGTTTCTGATGACAAAGCTTGCAAAGACATGGTGGCAGCTGCGTTGTCCAAATGGGGCCGTTTGGATGCATTGGTCAACAACGCTGGCATTACCACTTTTTCAGGGGGAGCCAACTGGGATGCGCTGGATGCTGAAGTGTTTCAGCGCATTTTTGAGGTCAACGTTTTGGGTACTTTTCAGATGGTGCGCGCCTGCGTTCCGCACCTCAAAATATCACAAGGTTGCATTGTCAATGTGTCTTCTGTTGCGGGTGCCTTGGGCATTGGATCGAGTGTGCCTTACATTGCGTCTAAAGGTGCTATGAACGCCATGACGCTGCACCTGGCGCGCACATTGGCGCCAGATGTTCGGGTCAACGCGGTTTGCCCCGGCATGATCACGACACGGTGGTTTGTGGATGGCGTAGGCCAGGAGAACTTTGAAAAACTCAAGACTCAGTATGAGCAAACCACGCCGTTGGGGCGAGCGTGTACCGCAGAAGATGTGGCTGAATCAATCATCTGGTTGGTGGATGGTGCTCGCACCGTCACCGGTGAAACCATCTTGCTCGACTCTGGCCTGCATTTAGGCAGGGCTGTCACGGTTCCTGCGCGTCCTGCGGGGCAGTGAAACCGCACGTGGGGCACTTGGGGTCGATTATTTTTCGAGCTTGATGCCTGTCTCTTGGACAATGTTGTTCCAGCGGGCTTGGATGCGTTTTTGCCAAGCCTGTGTTTCTTCTAAATTCATGTCGATGTAAATGCCGCCAGCGGCTTTCACTTTGTCCATCACATCAGGGTGATTGGCGGCTTTTAAAATGGCCGCATTGAGCTTTCGCTGCACAGCAACTGGTGTACCTGTGGGCACGGTGTAAACCGTGTAGCTTTGCAGTTCTAAGTCCTTCAGTCCTTGCTCTTCCATGGTGGGAACGTTGGGGAGCAATGGCAAGCGCGTTGCGCCAAACACGCCCAATGGAATCAACTTTCCGGTGTTGATGAATGGAATGACTTCGCTGTAAAAGGCGGACACCAACTGCACTTGACCCGATGCTGCATCGGTCATGGCCGGCACATTGGATTTGTAGGGGACATACTGAATTTTGGAGCCAGTGCGCACGGCAAACGCAGCGCACACAAAATGTCCAATGGTGGCTGTGCCGCTGCCACCGCAATCGAAAGTGGTATTTTTAGCCTTCATGTAGGCCACCAGTTCCGCCACGTTTTTGACGCCCATTTGGGCGTTGACCATCAAAATGGGATAACCCGCAATGGTGAGTCCTACTGTTGAGAAATCTTTGACAGGGTCATAACGCACAGGCACACCCAGTTGACCAATCAAGCCCAACTCATTTTGACTGCCCATAAAGAGTGTGTGTCCATCTGCCTCTGATTTGGCGGCAGCATCGCCTGCAATGGCGCCGGAAGCACCCGGTTTGTTTTCAACCATGATGGGTTGCCCCAATTCACTTTGCAAGTGGGGTTGATGCCTTCTGGCGTAAATGTCCACAATGCCGCCAGGAGCGGCAGAGGTGATGAGTTTGATGGGCTTGCTGGGCCAGTTTTGAGCCAACACAGATTGTGAAAGCATGAAGGTGCAAGCGGCCACTGAGGCAATGAATGGCCAACTTGGAAAATGAGTTTTCTTCATCACATCCTCAATTCATTGAGAAGTCCCACCGCTTTGAAGCCTGCGGTGGGGTGCTTTGGGTTTCTTTGTGCTTCTTGGGGCTTTACTCTTTGACGGAACCTGTCATGCCAGACACGTAATATTCGACAAAGAACGAGTAAATAAAAGCCACAGGCAATGAGCCAAAAAGGGCGCCGGCCATCAATGCGCCCCAGTGATAAACGTCGCCCTCTACCAACTCGGTGACAACGCCAACAGGAACTGTTTTGACCTCACTTGACGAGATGAACGTGAGTGCGTAGATGAACTCATTCCAAGAAAGTGTGAAGGCGAAAATGCCCGCAGAAATGAGCCCTGGTACAGACAAAGGCAAAATAATTTTGATCAAAATTTCCCAACGATTGGCGCCGTCAATCATGGCGCACTCTTCCAATTCAAAGGGAATGGACCGGAAATAGCCCATGAGCAACCATGTGCAAAAGGGAATGAGAAACGTGGGGTAAGTGAGAATCAGCGCCAGGCGTGTGTCAAACAAGCCCAGTTGAAAAATGACCGATGCCAGCGGAATGAACAAAATAGACGGTGGTACCAAGTAGGCCAAAAAGATGGCCAGGCCGGTTTGCTTGGCACCTTTGAAACGCAAACGTTCAATGGCATATGCCGCCAACACAGAGGCAAACAAAGAGAAGAAGGTTGAGGTGACAGACACCACCACCGTGTTCCACATCCATTGCGGGTATTCTGTTTTGAACAGCAACTTTTCAATGTGCGCCATGGTGGGCGAGATGATCCAGAAAGGGTTGCCATCTCGCGAGAGCAGTTCGTTGTCAGGCTTGAACGTGGTGATGCCCATCCAATAGAAAGGGAAGAGCAAAACGAACAGGAACAAACCCAAAGGCAGGTAAATTTTGAGTAGTTTGGTGGTGTTGGTGTCCAAGTAGGACATGCCACCGGTGTCTTGATTGTCTTTGCTCATTTGTCGCTACCGCCTTGTTGCCATGCGCGGCGTTGAAGTCCAAAATAACTGAAGAGAATGGCGGCCAGTAAGAAGGGCACCATGGCGATGGCGATGGCGGCACCTTCTCCAAGTGCGCCGCCTGGAATGGCGCGTTGGAATGACAAGGTGGCCATCAGGTGTGTTGCATTCAAGGGGCCACCGCGGGTGATGACGTAAATGAGCTGGAAGTCTGTGAAAGTGAACAGCACAGAAAATGTCATGGTGACGGCAATGATGGGCGTCAGCAAAGGCAGCGTGACATGCCAAAACTGCTGCCAAGGTGTGGCGCCGTCAATGGCCGATGCTTCGTAATACGAAGGCGATATGGTTTGCAAACCCGCCAACAGGGTAATGGCAACGAATGGCACACCGCGCCAAACATTGGCAGAGAGTGTTGCCAAACGGGCATTCCAGGGAGAACCTAGAAAGTCAATGTAGCTGTCAATCCAGCCCATTTTCATCAACATCCAGCTGATGATGGAAAACTGCGAGTCAAAGATCCACCAAAATGCAATGGCGGACAAGGCCGTTGGAACGATGTAGGGCAGCAAAATGACTGCACGAAAGAAGGACTTGAATCTCAAATTTTTATTCAGCAGCAATGCCAACCAAAGTCCCAAGAAGAACTTGAGCACACTGGCCACTGTTGTGTAAAACATGGTGTTGAACAGTGCGAGCTGGGTGACGCTGTCTGTTAGAAGAAACTCATAGTTTTCTAAACCAATCCAATGGCCTTCGCGGCCAATCTTGGTGTCTGTAAAGCCCAGCCAAACACCCAAGCCGAGAGGGTAGGTCAGAAACAGCAACAACAATAGTGTTGCGGGCATCATAAAGATCAAGCCGAGCACATTGCGGCTGTTCTGAATTCTCTCGAGCAAGGGTGTCATGGGGTTTTTTCAGTTAAGAACGAAGATCAGACTTTGTAATAACGCTCGGCACGTTTCTGTGCGCGTTCTGCTGCTTCCTTGGGGGTTTTGGAACCACTGGCAGCCTCGGCCACCATGTTGACCACAATGAAGTCGGCGCCAGATCCGGCGGATGCATAACCCAACTTGCCGGCATAACCTGCAGGACGCATGTTTTTCACGCAATCGCGATAAGCCGTGTGTTTGGGATCGGAAGTCCAAATTGCAGTTTTGGCGTAAGCATCCAAGGGGTGCGCAATGTAACCACCGGCAGCGGTCAACCAGGGGTCAAATTGTTCTTTCTCCATCATGAAGCGCAAGAACTCTTTGGCTGCATTTGGATACTTGGTGTACTTCATGACCATTTGGTTGAAGAACAGGTGCGATTCTGTGGGCGTACCAACGGGGCCGATGGGGTAAGCCGCATGGTGCACGTCAGCATTCAATGCACGCACTTTTTCATCTGTGGATGTTTTGGTTGCGTAATAAATTGAAATGCCGTTGTTGGTGAGGCTGACCTGACCGTCCAAGAATGCTTTGTTGTTGTTGGGGTCGAGCCAAGAAAGTGTGCCAGGGGCAAACGTGGCGTACATTTCTTTGGCGTATTCCCACGCCTTGATGGTTTCGGGGCTGTTGATGACAACGTTGTTGTTGGCATCGACCAATTTGCCGCCAAAGGCCCAGATGAGCCAATTGCACCACAAGCCATCGCCTGTGGCATTGCCCAGCGCGAAGCCGGCTGGCGTACCTTTTTCCTTCAAGGCTTTGAGCAATTTCAAAAAGCCATCTGTGTCTTTGGGAAAGCTGTCAAAACCTGCGGCCTTGAGGTGACTTTGGCGATACACCATCATGGCACCGGCAGCACCCAAGGGTACGCCAATCCATTTTTTGCCATCTGGGCGCAAGTAAGCGTGGCACGATGGGTAGAAACCACCATATTTTTTACCCAAGTACTCGCACAAATCTGTGACGTCCAGCAGCTTCTCGGGGTACAGGTTGGCGTCGTCGTTGGTTGACAAAATGATGTCGGGACCTGCGCCTGTGTTGGCTGCTACGGCAGCCTTGGGTCGCACGTCTTCCCAACCTTCGTTGTCGACGCGGACTTCAACACCTGTGAGTGCCGTGAATTTTTTCACATTGGCCATGTAGGCGTCAATGTCGCCTTGCACAAATCGGCTCCAACGCAAAACACGCAGCTTGGCACCTTTTTCGGGTTTGAAGCTGAGGTTTTGAGCGTGTGCTGCCGGACTGACTGCCATGGCCCCCATGCCCAGTGTGGTGGAAGCTGCCGCTACGCCGGCTGAGCTTTCCAAGAAGTCGCGTCGATTCAGTTTTGTCATGAAATGTCTCCTATTTGAGTGGTTTAGCGACGAGAAAGAAACGAAAACTATAAAAATGAAATGAATTAAGCAACAAGGCGCACGCCAGTGGCTGCATCAAACACATGCGCACGGGCCATGTCGGGTTGCAAGTGGATGGTGCTGCCCAGTTGGAAATCGTGACGCTCGCGGAACACGGCAGAAAACTCCACGCCTTCGTGACGGCACGCCACAAAAGTGTCCATGCCAGTGGGTTCCATCACAGCCACTTGCGCTGTGATGCCACTGCCATCGACCAAAGAGAGATGTTCTGGGCGTGTGCCAAAAACCACGGGCTGGCCGTGTTGTCCTTTGACGGGGTGTGGCAAGTCGAGTTTGAGTCCGTCGTGCAATTCCACTTGGCAATGCCCCGAATTGACCAGCAGTTTGCCGGGCAAGAAGTTCATGGCGGGTGACCCAATGAAGCCGGCTACAAATTGGTTGGCTGGCAAATCGTAGAGCTCAAGCGGTGAGCCAGTTTGCTCAATGCGGCCATCTCGCATCACGACAATCTGGTCGCCCATGGTCATGGCTTCAATTTGATCGTGGGTGACGTAAATCGAGGTGGTTTGCAAACGTTGGTGCAGTTCTTTGATTTCGCTGCGCATGGCCACGCGAAGTTTGGCATCGAGGTTGGACAAGGGCTCGTCAAATAAAAATACTTGTGGGTCGCGAACAATGGCCCGGCCCATGGCCACGCGTTGACGCTGTCCGCCCGAGAGCTGACGGGGGTAACGATCGAGCAATGCGCCCAAGGCCAAGATGTCGGCCGCGCGTGCTACTTTTTGATCAATTTCTGCTTGCGGGCGCTTGGCCAATGTGAGGGAGAACGCCATGTTCTCTCCAACGGTCATGTGTGGGTAGAGCGCATAGTTTTGAAAAACCATGGCAATATCACGGGCCTTGGGGGGGAGGTCGTTGACACGGTTGTTGCCAATCAAGATTTCGCCATCGCTGACTTCTTCCAAGCCAGCAATCATTCGCAGAAGCGTAGATTTGCCGCAACCTGAGGGACCCACCAAAACAGTGAATGAGCCGTCTTTGATTTCAATGTCAACACCGTGAAGGATGGGAACTTCGCCAAAATTCTTTTTAACGGATTGGATCGATACACTGGCCATTAGAAAATCCCTAAAAATTGCATTCTTGTGAACGTGTTTGCAAGAACAGGTGTCTTAAACTTTTTGCAGTATCACACCCTTGTGGTTTTTTTCTTATCCAAGGTAACCCTAATTGGTCTGACCAAATTTCAACCCGCCAAGAACAATACTTCACACCATGAACGAGCAACTTCATTCCCTTCAAACCAGCTTGAGCCTTGCGCAAGCCAATGCCATCTTGTCCGAATGCTTGGCTGTTCGTCAGCGAGAGGGACTCCTGCCATTGGCTGTCGCAGTGCTGGACGCCGGCGGCCAATTGCTGACATTTCAACGTGAAGATGGTTGTGGCATCTTGCGCTACGACATTGCCTTTGGCAAAGCATGGGCAGCCTTGGGCATGGGCATGTCAACTCGATTGATTCGAGACCGATTGGCCAACCGACCCGCTTTCCAAAGTGCACTGGCATCGGTCTCCGACGGCCGCTTCATTCCGGTACCAGGTGGTGTGTTGATCTTGAACGCGCAGTCGACGGTGATCGGTGCGGTGGGTGTGAGTGGGGACGCATCCGACCGCGACGAGTACTGCGCCATTCACGCCATTCAAATGGCCGGCCTTGGGTGTGAGCCATCTTCACACCAGCCCGAATGGCGGAACGCTGGCTTGTAAACGCTGCATTGATCGTCTTATGATGTTTTGAGGCATTGGCAGTGACCAAGCAAAACAACAATTCAAAGGAGACAATGTGGTTTACTTTTTTAAGCGCCAGCGACGCGCCATTCTCACAGCCATCACCCTGATCGCTTGCGCATCGGTTGGGCCTTTGAGCGCTCAGGCACAAACCAATTTCCCTAGCAAAACAATTCGTCTGATCGTGCCGTTTCCAGCTGGCGGGCCCACAGATATTTTCGCCAGGCAATATGCCATAGGCTTGTCGCGCGTTCTGAATCAAACTGTCATTGTCGACAACAAAGCGGGCGCCAGCGGGGCCATTGGCTCTCTCGAGGTCAAACGCAGTCCAGCCGATGGCCATACCTTGTTGTTTGGGACGGCCTCTAATTTGGCGCTGTACAACTTGATGGCTCTGAAGCCCCAATACGACTATCTCAAAGACTTCGCCACCATTGCCGTGGTGGGCGGGTCCGCTGTGGTGGTGATGGCCAACAAGGAGTCGCCGCAAACTTTGAAGGCCCTGATTGACCAGGCCAAAGCCAATCCCACCAAGTTCAGATATGGCTCGCCCGGGCAGGGCACCTATTTGCATCTGTCGATGGAACGATTCCTCATGGAGTCAGGTGCCAAAATTGAGCACATTCCATACAAAGGCAGCGGTCAAGCCAAACCCGCCCTGTTGGGTGGCCAAACTGAAACCATGGTTGATGCGTTGGGCTCTGCGTTGCCCTTGCACCAAGGGGGTCAGGCCAAAATTTTGGCCATTGCATCCAGCAAGCGTTCGACGTTGGCGCCTGATGTGCCTACCGTGAACGAAGCACTGGGCATCAAGGGCTTTGAGGCGGTGCTATGGAATGGCGTTGCGGCGCCTGCAGGCACACCCAAGGCCGTCATTGACATCTTGGCCGCAGCGACTGCAAAGGTTTTGAAAGATCCTGGCTTGGTGGATCAGCTCAAGCAATTGGCCATGGAAACCACAGACTCAACGCCAGAGTCTGCAACCGAGTTCATCAAAGAAGAAATGAGCCGCTGGAAACCCGTGATCGAAAAGACCGGCATTCGGATTGAATGATGAGTGCACCCCGAATTGCACTGATTCACGCCACGCCCTTGGCCATTGCGCCTGTTAATGCATCGTTTGAAAAATTGTGGCCTGAAGCCAAGCTTCAGAATATTTTGGACGACAGTTTGTCGCGCGATCATGCCGCAGCAGGTCATTTGACGGCCGACATGGTTGAGCGGTTTATCGATTTGGCGCAGTACGCCAAGCGAACCGGGTGTCAGGGTGTTTTGTTCACGTGCTCTGCTTTTGGCGAGGCCATTGAGGCCGCCGCCAAAGCCACGGGCATCCCCACGCTCAAGCCCAATGAAGCCATGTTTGAAGAAGTTTTGCAAACAGCCTGTCGTGCCAAACCAGACGACACGGAGGAGGTGAGCATTGCGTTGGTCGCCACTTTCGCTGCGTCAATTGACACCATGCGAGAAGAGTTCATGGCCATGTCATCACAACATCAGCGGCGGGTGAATTTTTTGGGCGTGCATGTGCCGCTGGCCATGGATGCGTTGGCCAAAGGGCAAGCGCAAGAACACCACCAAAGGGTTGCAGATGCGGTTGGCAGTTTGCCTGCATGCGACGCCATCATGCTGGCTCAGTTTTCAATGGCTGCGGCGCAGCCATTGGCACAAACTGTCACAATCGCGCCAGTCTTTACCAGCCCAGATTGTGCTGTGATGGCCCTTCAACACCGGATGAAAAATGTCTGAATTCAGAGTTAGCAGCTTACAACTAGAGGCCTTCATTGCCAGTGCCATGACCGCCTTGGGCCTGCCCGAGTCAGATGCAAAAACCATTGGTGAGCTGATGACGGAAGCGGACATGCAAGGCTCGGATGGTCATGGCGTCATTCGACTGGTGCCCTATGCCAAAAGAATTTTGTCGGGTGGTTTGAATTTAAAACCCAACATCCAAATCATTCAAGAACGAACGGCCATGGCCCTGATCGATGGCGACAATGGCATGGGCCATTTGGTCATGAAGCGGGCGACGGAGCTTGCCATCCACAAGGCCCGTTCGGCCGGCATTGCATGGGTTGGCAGTCGGCTCAGCAACCATGCAGGGCCGGCTTCTTTGTATGCACGCATGGCGTTGAAGCACGACATGATCGGTTTGTACTTTGCGGTGGGCAACGCCAATCACCTGCCGCCCTGGGGTGGTTTGGACATGCTGCTTTCTACCAACCCCATTGCTGCAGCCATTCCAACCCTACAGGAGCCGCCTGTGGTGTTGGACATGGCCACTACGGTTGCAGCCTATGGCAAAGTCAAAGCCAAAGCGCAACGCGGAGAGATGATGCCAGAGGGTTGGATGATCGACCGTCAAGGCAAGCCATTGCTCGATCCCACCAAAAGTGACGAAGGTTTTTTGTTGCCCATCGGCGGGTACAAAGGGTATGGCCTTTCGCTCATCGTCGGTATTTTGGCGGGCACCTTGAATGGTGCGGCCATGGGCAGTCAAGTGATCGATTTCAACAAAGACTTCTCCACCACCACCAACACAGGCCAAGCCATTGCAGTGATCGATCCAGCTGCATTTGGCGACATTCAAGACTTCAAGCGCAACGTTGACCAAATGGTCCGTGAGTTGCGCGGCGCGCAGCGCATGCCGGGTGTTGAACGCATTTGGCTGCCTGGCGAACAGAGTCATCAAAAGCGCATGGACCACGAAAAACAAGGCGTGCTTTTGGCCCCCAGTTTGGTCAAACAGTTGCATGAATTGGCCTCACAATTGGCCATCAGTCCATTGACTGCCCTTAAGCATTAAGCCGGAGACTTCGATATGAACACACAAGCATTGTCATGGGTACAGGGTGCCACATGGGTCAACACGCGCTGGCGGAGCCTGTCCTTGTTTGGACTTGCCAGCCTTCTGAGTTTGTCAGCCATGGCGCAGTCCAACGTGTACCCCCAAAAACCGATCAAATTGATTGTGCCTTTGGCGGCAGGCAGTGCCGTCGACAATGCTGCACGCATTGTGATGCAAAAAGTTGCCACCAATATGGGGGCCAGCATTGCAGTTGAGAATCAAGCGGGCGCGGCAGGTTTAATTGGCGCAGACAGAGTGGCCAAATCTGCACCCGATGGCTACACCTTGGGTGGCTTCAATGACAGCATCATGACCATGTTGCCCAACTTGCAGTCCAAAATGCCTTGGGACATTCAAAAAGATTTTGAACCTATTTCCTTGGTGGCCACAGTGGAGTGGGGGGTTGTGGTGCCTGCAGACTCCAGCATTCGAACTGCTGCTGATTTGATTGCGGCCGCCAAAAAATCACCTGGTCAAATCAATTACGGCTCGGGCGGCAATGGCAGTCCGCAGCACATTGCCATGGCCTTGTTTGCATCCCAGGCTGGTGTTCAATTGACACACGTGCCCTACAAAGGTGCCACGCAGGCTGCCGTTGGTGTTGCGGGACACGAAGTGCAAGTGGCGTTTCAAGGTATTGCAACTGTCAATGCCTTGATCAAGGCAGGAAAGTTGCGCCTAATAGCCGTGACAACCCCCAAGCGTTTGCCGCAGTTCCCCGACGTGCCGACAGTGTCCGAGTCTGGTTTGAGTGGCTTTGAATTCAATTCGTGGTTTGCTTTGATGGCCCCCGCCAGCACACCTAAACCCATTTTGCAAAAATTACATGCAGAAATTGTGAAGGCAATTGCGGATCCCGCCATCAAGGATCAATTGTTGGGTCTGGGTTTAAGTCCCAGAGGCACAAGCCCAGACGAATTGTCAGCCGACCTCAAAACTCAATTTGCAAAGTATGGCAATCTGATCAAGCAAGCCAACATCAGCACGGAGTAAGGTGAAAGCGCACAAAAATGTTGGAAAATCAGCACTTGCTTGAATTCAACTGTTTTCCAAAATGACCGATACAAACACTCGCCCAGCCTTACCAGACCATCTCTCCATTGACCCTCGCAGTCCTTTCCATGTTGCTGCAGTGTTTGCGCACGACATTGGCATTCGCTTCAATGGCAAAGACCGGCATGATGTCGAGGAGTACTGCATCAGCGAGGGGTGGGTCAAGGTTCCTGCAGGCAAAACATTGGACCGCAAGGGCAACCCTTTGATGATCAAACTCAAAGGCACAGTGGAAGCTTTTTACGCCTAAACTTCAAACCTCAGCTTGGCCACCCGCTTTCAGAAAAAGGCTGGCATCGTCATGGTCCATGTAACCATTCGCGCAAGCCTCCGCAAACAAATGTGTGGCCAACAGACCCAGTTGGGGTTTTGCACTTCCCAGTGATTCACATGCCGTCATGGCCAGTTGTGTGTCTTTGGCCAAAAGTGATGTGTGGGCTCTTGGTGCAAAGTCGTTTTGAAGAGCGCGCTGCATGCGGTCTTGTCCTATCCAACTTTGACCGCTGCTGGCTTGCATCACATTCAAGGTGGTTTGCGCATTCAGGCCCCAAGCTTGGGCCATGGCCAATACTTCACTGATGCCTGCCAAATGAATGGCGGCTAACAAGTTGTTGGCCAATTTGGTTTTGGCTGCATCACCTGCTGTTTCGCTGATGGTGAAACGATGTGGTGTGATGGCATCCAGCAGCCGTGTGTGTGATTGAAGGACAGGGGTTGGACCTGCCAGCATCAAACTCATTTGACCTTCTCTGGCCCGTACCGGGCCGCCGGACATCGGCGCATCCATGATGTCAACGCCAAGTCGCTTGGCACGATGTGCCGTCGAGGACACGTCCAAAGGTCCCAGCGTAGGGCACAAATAAATCACATCCCCTGGTTTCGAGGTGCTGAGCAAGCCCTTAGGGCCCCACAAGACTGTCTCCACTTGTGCCGCATTGACCACCACAATAAAAGTAACTCTGCACAGTTTGCCAATGTCTGCGGGACTGGGCAAAACCTGCGCACCCAGTTGCAAGGCTTTCTGGTTTTGAGCAGGCTCGATGTCATAGCTTGCGCAATGCCAATCTTGTGAAAGCAATCGCGCCATCATGGCAAACCCCATGTTGCCTATGCCAATGAAGCCAATGAAGCCTATGTCAGCAATGTCCCCCATGGGGCCAGCACCGAGTGCTTGCGAATTTAAGTCATGCAAGTTTGGATGGGTCATGCGGGTATCCTCCCTAAAATGAATTCATGCAATGCGCCATGATAAATGCCGTGTCATTGCCAAATTGAATGGGAGCATTTTTTTGAAAATTTTGATCACAGGATTTGAACCCTTTGGCGGCGAATCCCTCAACCCCTCATGGGAAGTGGCGCAGATTTTGCACGGTCAAACAATTCAAGACGTGCAGGTGGTGGCTGAAATGTTGCCCTGTGTATTTTCTGAATCATTGGCCGCGCTTTCGGCTGCCCTCCATCAGCATCAACCTGTCGCCGTCATTGCATTGGGACAAGCCGATGGTCGCAGCGAATTTTCCATTGAGCGTGTGGCCATCAATGTGTGTGATGCGCGAATACCTGACAACGCAGGCGAGCAACCCATCGATGAGCCGGTCATTGCCAACGGGCCTGCTGCCTATTTCTCAACGTTGCCCATCAAAAAAATGGCCGCGCAGCTCAAGGCCGATGGCCATCCGGCGGCCATCTCTCAAACAGCGGGTACCTTTGTTTGCAATCAGGTGTTTTATGGCTTGCAGCACATCCTGGCCAATACGGACATTCCCAGTGGATTTGTGCATGTCCCGCTTTTGCCAGCACAGGCTGCCAAGCGCGCAGGTGCATCATTGGCCAGCATGAGTTCTGATGCCTTGTCACAAGCGCTACGCTGCGCCTTGGGTGTTTTGGTGCATCATCTGAACGATGGCACAGGCGATGTCAAAATCGGCATGGGTGCCACCCACTGAGATCGGAACCTCGATGTTTTTTCGTTGGACAATCACACGCGCATTCAGTGCCATTGTTTATTTGATGGGCGCATTGGTTTTGGTGTCGTGCCAGAAATCCGACGTCACGTCAAAGCTTGCCGACACCTCATCGCTGGGTGCAAGCGGCCAAGAAATGCCAGACTGGCTGGCCCAAAGTGATGCTCGAAAAGGCTTCATTGCAGCCCCAACAGGTCAGGTGACAGATGAGCAGGGCAAAGTAATATGGGACTTTGATGCCTTTCGATTTGTCAAGGGCGAAGCACCCAGCTCCACCCACCCCAACTTGTGGCGTCAAGCCACGTTGAACAATCAAATTGGGCTGTTCAAGGTGACAGATGGCATCTGGCAACTGCGCGGTTTTGATTTGGCCAACATGACCCTGATTCAAGGCAAAACAGGCTGGATTGTGGTTGACGCCTTAACGGCGCAGGAAACCTCGGCAGCAGCTTTGGCCTTTGCACGAAAACATTTAGGCCCCCACAAAGTATCGGCCTTGGTGTTCACGCACAGCCACGCAGATCATTTTGGCGGCGCATTGGGCGTGGTCAGTGCGCAGGAAGCCAAGGCACGTCATTTGCCCATTGTGGCGCCTTCTGGTTTCATGGAGGAGGCTACCAGTGAAAATATTCTCATGGGTCCCGCCATGGGTCGGCGTGCCATGTACATGTATGGCAGTCGCTTGCCCCGCAATGAAAAAGGCTTGATAGACAACGGCCTTGGCAAAGCCGTCGCATTTGGCAAGATGGGTATTTTGTCGCCCAACACCACGGTGCATTTGAACCAACAAACCATGACGCTGGATGGCGTGCGTTTTGTATTTCACAATGCGCCGGGCAGCGAGGCACCCGCCGAATTCACGTTTTACCTGCCAGATTTCAAAGCCTTTTGCGGTGCTGAAATTATGGGCCACACCTTGCACAATTTGTACACCCTGCGGGGTGCCAAGGTGCGCGATGCCAATAAGTGGGCCTCCTACTTGGATGATTCACTGCGTCACGTGCAAAACTCAGAGGTGGTTTTCAACCAACACCATTGGCCGGTGTGGGGAAAACCTCAAATCCAAGACTTCATCGCAAAGCAGCGCGACACATATCAATTCATCCACGATCAAACTGTGCGACACATGAACGCGGGTTTGAATGCCTCCGAAATTTCAGAAATACTGAAACTGCCGCCATCGCTGGACGCACATTTAAGCGTCCGTGGCTACTACGGCACAGTGCGTCACAACGTGAAGGCGGTCTATCAAAACTACATGGGCTGGTTCGATGCGCATCCGGCCAATCTAGACCCCTTGCCAGCGCTTCAGGCCTCAGAAAGATATGTCAACTTGATGGGCGGCGTCGACAAAGTCTATGCTGCGGCACAAGAGGCTGTTGCCAAGGGCGAGTTGCGCTGGGCGGCAGAGTTGCTCAAGCACGCGGTTTACGTGTCGCCTCAACATGAACAGATCAAGGCCTTGCTGGCCTTGACGTTTGAGAAGCTGGGCTATGCATCAGAGTCGTCGGCATGGCGTAACTTTTATCTCACTGGCGCGTTGGAGTTGCGTGAAGGCCCCCCCGACAAAGGCATGTCGCGTGATGGACTTCTTGACATGCTCATTCAGACGCCGGTTGAGCGCTTTCTAGAAGCGATGGCTGCATCAGTCAATGCCAACAAGGCCGAAGGGAAAAAACTCAAAATCAATTTGATTTTTTCCGACACACATCAGAAATTTGTGTTGACCTTGAATAATTCTGTGCTTCACCATGTTCAACAAAAACCAGCGCACGATGCCAATGCAACACTGACCTTGACGCGGCCTTTTTTTATGAAAATGGTGCTTGGTCAAGCCAATGGCAAAGATTTGGTGTTGTCCGATCAAACCAAAATTGAAGGCAGTACGCTCGATCTTGCTTTGTTCTTCAGCATGATCGACAAGGCGCCTGGTAATTTTCCCATTGTCACGAGGTAATAACATGACCCATTCAGAATTTGACTACGTGGTGGTGGGGGGTGGCTCGGCAGGTTGCTGTGTTGCCGGCAGGTTAAGCGAAGACTTGCATCACACTGTGTGCTTGTTGGAGGCGGGTGGCCCAGATAATTCCGTCTTCGTCAGGGCGCCGCTTGGGTTTGCTGCCACGGCCTCTTTGAACATCAACAGCTGGGGTTACAACACCCTACCGCAAGCAGGTTTTAATGGCCGCAAAGGTTTTCAGCCGCGCGGCAAAGTGATGGGGGGGAGCTCTTCTATCAACGCCATGGTCTACACCCGAGGCAACTCGCAGGACTACAACAGTTGGTCGAACTTAGGCAACACGGGTTGGTCTTATCAAGAAGTTCTGCCGTATTTTAAAAAATCTGAAAACAACGAATGCTTTGGTGCCACGGCCTACCGGGGCGTTGGTGGCCCTTTGAATGTCAGTTACCTTAGAAGCCCCAGCCCATTGAACAAGGCCTTTGTTCAAGCCTGCCAAGAGCAGGGCATTCCGTTTAACCCCGACTACAACGGCGAACAGCAATATGGTGTTTCACCAGGGCAAGTGACCCAAAAGTCTGGCGAACGTTGGAACGCTGCGCGGGCTTACATCGAGCCGCACCAACACCAAGCGAACTTGCAAGTGGTGTCGCATGCGCATGCCACGCAAATTGTGATGGACGGTCAGCGTGCTGTTGGTGTGCGTTACAGCATCAACGGTGTGCCACACGAAGTGCGTGCCCGCAAAGAAGTCATCTTGTCAGGCGGCGCTTTTGGTTCGCCGCAGTTGCTCATGTTGTCAGGCATTGGCCCAGCGCTGCATTTGCAAGACATGGGCATTCCCGTGGTCCATGAGTTGCCAGGTGTAGGTCAGAATTTGCAAGACCACGTGACCACTGTTTTAATTTATAAAACACCCAAAATTAAAGATGCCATGGGCTTTTCGTTGCGAGGCACTTGGTACATGCTCAAAGCCATGTGGGAGTGGCGCACGCAACGTACCGGTTGGATTACCTCCAACGTGTCTGAGACGCAAGGCTTTGTTTCCACCGAAGGCAACTCGGCGTATCCCAACATTCAATTGGCCTTGTGCACGGGCATTGTGGATGACCATGCCAGAAAAATGCACTGGGGCCATGGCTTCACATTGCATGTGACATTGATGCGTCCCAAAAGTCGCGGTAGCCTGAGTTTGGCCAGTCGCAATCCTATGGAAAAACCACTGATCGATCCTGCATTTTTCAAAGACAAGGCAGATCTGCAAACCATGGTTGCGGGCACTCAGTTGGGATTGAAAATCATGTCATCAGCTGGTTTGTCAAGCTATCAAGGGCAGATGCTTTACCCGTTGACGGCCAACGATCCAGCGCAGGTCGAAAACTTTTTAAGAGATCACTCCGACACGGAATACCATCCTGTGGGTACTTGCAAAATGGGTCCGGCAACCGACCCCCTGGCCGTGGTTGATTCGGAATTGCGTGTGCACGGTTTGCAAAATTTGAGGGTGATCGACGCCTCTGTCATGCCGCATCTTGTGTCTGGCAATACCAACGCACCCACCATCATGATTGCTGAAAAGGGGGCCGACTTTATTCGGACACAAGCTCGGCACTTGGCTTAAGCCGGTAAAGTACCCAAGCGCACAAACCAGATGTCACGACCAGTGCCAAGAAGCCTGCGCGATACGTGCCAAAAGCGGACGACAATGCGCCAAACAGAGGGGGGCCAATGACCACCCCTAAAAATGTAAAGGTGAGTGTGCCGCCGGTGGCCATACTGGCTTTTCCCTCGGGCGCTTGCCTTGCCACTTCGGCCAAGTAAACACCATTCCAGCCAATGGCTGAGGCCCCGAAGACCAGCAAAATGCCCCAAACACCCCATGGGGGTATCACGGGCAGCAGTAGCGCCGTGGCCAAGGCACTCGTGGCCATCAGGCAGGCCAGCAAGGCGAGTGTTTTTTGAGCGCCCATCCAACGGTCTGCCACCATACCCCAGGCAATGCGCCCACCAATGCCGCCCATTTGCGTGACCGACAGCAACAGTCCTGCACTCACCATGCCGTAGGTCAGGTCATCGTGTAGATAGGTGACCAAATAGGTGGTCAAGGACATCTGAACCATGGAAAACATGAATGAGCAGGCCGCCATGGTGGTCAGAGCACGGTGCCCCAACACCATGCGCAAAGGCGAGGTGAGGGTGCCCATTTGGAAGGGTAAATTGGCTTGTCTTAAATCGTCCAAGTCTTCGCGCATAACCTGCGACAACAACGCACTGGCGAGGCAAGCTAGGGCAACCACCGCCAAGCTCCATTGCCAACCGATGCCCATCATGAGGGTTGGCACGATGGCGCCGGCCATCATGGCGCCCACGGGAACGCCTGTTTGTTTGATCGAAAAGACCAATGCCATCTGTTCGGGAGGGGTGGTTCTGGCCAATATTTGGGAGCTGGCTGGCGTGATGGGGCCGTAACCCAGTCCGATGAGCAATGCGCCCAAGCCTATGGCAGGCAGCCATGGCACAGCACACAGACAAAGACCCGCGGCGCACAACACCAAGCCCCATTGACTGACCCGAATCGGCCCCAAGCGGCTGACCGTGGTGCCTGAGGTGAGGCTGGCAAACATGGCCCCCGCATAGGTGATGGCCACATAAACACCCACCAGTGCAGGTGAAACTTCCAAAGCTTTTGCGGCCACAGGTGCCATCACAGGGAGGGTCAGCAAAGCCATAGCGACCATGGCCTGGATGAACAGCGTTGCAAAGAGTGGCAGCCAATTAGACATGTCGAGATCCTAACTTGTTGGGGGCGCCTTCTTGCCAGATGCCAGGCTAATTGAGTCGGCTGTGAACAAAACGATCAAGCCGATTACACTCGCGTGTTGTTTTAACTGAATGGAAATTTCGAAATGGATTTGCTGAAAGCCCTGAATTGGCGTTATGCCACCAAAAAAATGGACCCCTCAAAGGCCGTGTCCGAAGACAAAGTGCAACGGATTCTGGAAGCCATCCGCTTGACTGCCACCTCCAGTGGTTTGCAACCCTACGAAGTATTTGTGGTGACCAACCCTGAAGTGCGCGCACAAATTCAAGCGGCCGCAAACAACCAAGCGCAAATTACAGAAGGCTCACACCTTCTGGTGTTTGCCGCTTGGAACGATTACACCGCAGACCGCATCAACATGATGTTTGACTACAACAATGAAGTGCGCGGCTTTGTCAATGAAGGCGCTGAAAATTATCGCAAGATGTTGTTGGCAAACTATCCTGCCAAGGGTGCTGAAGCCAACTTTCAACATGCTGCCAAGCAGTCTTACATCGCTTTGGGCACCGCCCTCATTGCCGCTGCTGAGCAAGAGGTGGATGCAACACCCATGGAAGGTTTTAACCCAGCCAAAGTCGATGAGATTTTGGGATTGACTGCACGCGGTTTGCGCAGCACCGTGATCTTGCCCTTGGGCTACCGGGAGGCCGACAAAGACTGGTTGGTCAACATGAAAAAAGTTCGCCGCACCAACGACAAATTCATCACGGAAGTGAAGTAATTTAAAAGGTGCGACTGCACCTTTTTTGACGACAAGGGGCGAAAGCCCCTTTCCTTTTACGACACGTGCACGCTGATCTTGGCTGCTGCCGCTTGGGCGCGCGCCAAGGCTTTGTCACCTTTGGCCAAAGCGACTGCCATGCGTCTGAACGGGCGCGTGGTGGGTTTTCCAAAGATGCGTACATCGACGCCAGGTTCTTGTAGCGCAGCCGAGACGCCAGAGAAGCTGGGGTGCTTGCCTTCACGGTCTGCCAGCACCACGGCACTGGCCCCTTCCACACATTCAATGGCGGGAATGGGCAGACCCAGAACGGCACGTGCGTGCAAATCAAACTCACTCAAATTTTGACTGATCAAGGTCACCATGCCCGTGTCGTGCGGACGGGGGCTCAGTTCGCTGAAGATCACTTCCTTGGCTGTGACGAAAAACTCGACGCCAAACAAACCTGCGCCGCCCAAATCGGCTGTGACTTTTTCGGCCATTTCTTGCGCGGCCTTTAGATACTCAGGCGCCATGGCTTGCGGTTGCCAGCTGTATTGGTAGTCGCCGCGTTCTTGCACGTGGCCAATGGGGGGGCAGAACAAGGTTGTTCCATGGCGTTGACGAATGGTCAGCAAAGTGATTTCGAATTCAAAATTGATGAACTCTTCGACGATGACTTTTTCACGATCGCCGCGCATTCCTGCGCAGGCATAGTCCCAGCTGGCTTGAATGTCCGCTTCGGTCTTGGCCACACTCTGACCTTTGCCTGAAGAGCTCATGACGGGTTTGATCACCACCGGAAAACCAATGGCTTTGGCCTGTGACATGAGTGCATCACTGGATTCTGCGTAGTTGAATTTGGCTGTGCGAACACCCAAACCCACAGCCACGTCGCGAATGCGATCGCGGTTCATGGTGAGGTTGGCAGCGCGTGCGCTGGGGATCACTTCGAAGCCTTCTTTTTCGACGTCCAGCAAGACTTCGGTGCGAATGGCCTCAATTTCGGGCACGATCAAATCGGGTTGGTGCTTGGCAATGGCTGCACGCAATGGCGCTTCATCCAGCATGCTGAAGACTTCAAATTCATCGGCCACTTGCATGGCAGGTGCGCCCACATAGCTGTCGCAAGCAATGACATGACAGCCCAATCGTTTGGCGCTGATGACGAATTCTTTGCCCAGTTCGCCTGAACCTAGAAGGAGGATTTTTTTCATGATGAAACCACTATCGGTCAATATAAGTCTTTGCCGATAATACGCCACCTGGCCCCGCTACCTGTATTGACACGGCTGTTTTCAGACGCGTGGGCAGAAGACTGGGGCCTTATTCTGCTTTGATGCCAGCGTAAGCTGCAACGCGGGCCCACCGCACAATTTCCGAACGCATGAAATCGGTCGCCTCATCGGCTGTTGTGAAAAAGCTTTCAAAGCCAAGCGTGTCGAGCTTTTCTTTCATTTTTTGCTCTTTACCGGCCTGTAAAAAGGCCTCATTCAATTTTTTCACGACGGCCGGTGGCGTGTTGACAGGCGCATACACCGCAAACCAATTTGTCAACTCAACGCCCTGGTAGCCTTGTTCGTTCAAGGTGGGCACTTGTGGCATGGCTTTGTGCCTGGAGGCTGAAGCCACAGCGAGTGCTTTTAATCGACCTTGCTGAATTTGAGGCAGTGCATTTTGAATGGGGCTGAACATGTATTGCAGTTGGCCACCAATTAGATCGTTCATGGCCTGCGCTTGGCCTTTGTAAGGAATGTGATTTGATTTAATGCCCACCAGCTGGTTGAAAAACTCTGCCTGCAAATGCTGAGGGCTTCCTAAGCCAGCAGAGCCGTAGTTCATGTCGCCATTCTTGGACTTCATCAAATCAATGAACTCTTTGAGATTGTTGACTTTGACGGACGGGTGAACCACCAGCACCACACCCGTTTGGCCAATCAAGGTGATGGCCTGTAAGTCTTTGATCAAGTCATAGGGCAGTTTTCGATATACAGCCACATTGGTAGCGATGGTGGCGGGGCTGACCAGCAGGGTGTAACCATCGGGCTTGGCCTTCATGACGTATTCCACGCCAATGTTTCCGCCGGCCCCTAACTTATTCTCCACGACCAATGGCTGTCCCAAAATCTCGCTCACGCGCTGACTTAAGTTGCGCGCCAACAAGTCGGTGCCACCACCCGCTGCGACAGGCACCACGACCTGAATATTTTTTTGCGGAAAATTTTGTGCTTGACTCAAGATTGACATGGAGAGTCCAAGGCAAGCAACGCTGGCGAGAGCAAGCATTTTGCAAAATTTCATAGCTGAGTCCGTGAAAGATGAGAAGGTGACGCGCAAAGTGTGAGTCGTTGTCTCAGTTTAGGAACGTGCGTGTCTTTGTCAACGGGTTCAACCATGAGGGCGCGCAAGCGTGTGAAAATCTCACATCATCAAGCCGCTTGCGGTTTGAGAATGGGCGCCTCCTTGATGGGCAAGTTGATCAGGCCCGCCAAGGCGGACAGGGCAATGTCGGCCCACCACATCCATTGATAGTCGCCGTTCACGGTGAGGGCCAAACCACCGAGATAGGCCCCCAAAAAGCCGCCAATTTGGTGAGACAAAAGCGTGAGACCAAACAAGGTAGCCAAGTAGCGAATGCCAAACAATTTGCCAACCAAGGCGGCCGTTGGTGGCACTGTTGCCAACCACGTAAAACCCAGACCCACTGCAAATGCATAAAAGGTCCATTCGGTTTTAGGGGCGATGAGATAAAGCCCCACCAAAACAGCACGTGAGCTGTACATGATGGCCAACACATATTTGCTGCGATACACATTCACGCAGGAGCCGGCGTACAAGCTGCCTAAAATATTGGCCAGGCCAATGATGGCCAATGACCAGCTTGCCACAGCAGGGCTCAGACCACACAGACCGACTTCGGTTGGCAGATGCGTCACCAAGAAGGCAATGTGAAAGCCGCAGGTGAAAAAACCGAGGTGCAAGAGCAGGTAGCTTGGGTTGTGCATTGCATCGCGAACAGCCTTCTTCAGTCCACCTTCCGGATCGGGGGCTTTGGCAGGTGCGTGTGTGTCACTGGTTAAACGATTCAAAAGTGGAATGGCCAGCAAGGTCACCGCGGCCATGGACCACATCGACCCCATCCATCCCATCCATTGAATTAATTTTTGAATGATGGGCGCAAAAACGAATTGGCCAAAAGACCCGCCTGCATTGATGATGCCTGATGCCACGCCGCGAGACTCCGTCGGCATGCGCTGCGCTGCGGCACCCAGCAAGACAGAGAAGCTGCATGCACCTGCCCCCATCGCAGTTAAGACACCCATGGTCAAAATTAGGCCCATGCTGCTGGTCACAAAGGGTGTGAGGGCAGAGCCAATGACCAAGATCAGCAAGCCATAAAGCAATACTGGGCGTGGGCCGTATTTGTCTGCAAAAGCGCCAGCAATGGGTTGAATGGCGCCCCACACGAATTGGCCAATGGCCATGGCCAAACTGATGGTGACGATGCCAAGTCCGGTGTCGGTGTTGAGCGGCCCCACATAAAGCCCCATGGATTGACGTGCGCCCATGGTGATCATCAGGATGGCCGAGGCCATGAGTGTGGTGATCCATACGCCGCGGTGGTTCATGCTTGGGAATAGAGACATACAAACTTCGAATTTGAAAGTCCGTATCTTATTCGAACAGCACTTCTTTTGCAGTGCCTGGCTGCTGTGCGCTTTCAATGAAAACAGAGCCCCTGTTAAAGGGGCTCTGCGGCGGTCTCATTGAGCTTGTGCTCAATGAAGGATCAAGTCGCTGCCGTGATTATTTTTTGACGGCTTCTTTTGCAACTTCTTTGCCAGCTTTGTCTGCTTTTTTAGCGTCTGCTTTCACCTCTGTTTTGGCTACGGCCTTGGCGTCTGCTTTGGCCTCTGCTTTGACAGGCACCGCTGGTGTTGCAGGTGTAGCGGGTGTGCTTGCAAACGCTGCGGCAGAAAATGCGCCGATGATCAATGTTGCGAGAAGTTTAGTCATGATGTTTCCTTCATGTTGTTTGAAAACTCCACCGATCGGGAGTGATCATTCAACGAAACGGAGAACACACATGTTGACTCAAATATTTAAATATTTGTGTCAACTTTCAACATGCCTCAGCGTTGATGTCGGCGCTGGCGAAGTCTTGAATTAGCCGGCTTTCACTTCCTTGGCCGAGATTTGATATTTGAAATCATCGGGTGCGTAAGAGTCAAAACGACCTTCGTTATTTTCTGCAACGGGGTACATGAAAAAGCCGATGCGATCGCCTTTGCTTTGTGGCAGGCTGAGGTCGTGTGCGGTGTTGAAAGCCATCCAATTTCCCTCCCAGCCACCCAGCAAAGTGTCATACACCGGTTTGACGACCGGGTGGTCGGTACGCTTGAGCCACGTCGTCGTTTCCAAGCGCATCACCTTGGCCACATCGGCTGGGTCCATGGCCATCCAGCCTTGTCCTTTGACGTAGGCTTCTGCGCGGCAGTGTTGCGCGCCTTTCAAGTTGGCGGGGTTGCCAGACAGTTCTTTGTAGCCAAATGCAGAAGGCGCCAAGCGGATGCCGTAAACATCTCGTGCAGGGATGCCAACAGAGCGGCAAAGTCCAACAAACAAAGCATTGATGTCAGCGCACTTGCCACCCAAATTGCCAGTTTCGAGCATGGTCTTGATGTCGCCCTCGCCGCAGCCGCGTACCTTAGGCTCACGCCAAGAATTGGCCACCACCCAATCGTAGATGGCGCGAACTTTTTCAAAATCTGTTTTGGCACCTTGAATTGCATTTTGTGCAGTCGTCTTCACGATGCCATCTGTTGGCAACAGGTGCGTTGCCCGCGTGAAATACTGAAGTGTTGCAGCATCCTCTGTTGCGGCAGGGACGTGGCCTTTCGCAAGAGGCGCTCGGCTTTGCGTTTGAACGCGGCTGGTAATTTCGACATAAGGCTGTTCAATGTTGGCAGCAAATTCAGCGTACAAAAATTGCACACCTTGCAATCCATCGCTGCGCATTCGTGCGATGCCATTGCTGCTGAATGCACTGGCCTCCGATTTTTGCCATTCGCTGTTGACGCTGGGAACTGGCAACCAAACGCGTGTGACGCCATTCGCTTTTGCAATGTCAACGCGTGTGGTGACCTCAAAGGTACGCCAGTCCCCTGGTGTTGGTTTGAACGTGCGTGGGGTGGATGCTGCGGATGTCGTTTGTGCAGAAGCGGTGGACCAAGGTGCCAGGTAGAGGGCGCCAAAGGACGCAGCGCCCTGAAGAAGGGAGCGACGAGCGGGGGTCATGTAGAGATCTCCGAAATAAAAGTTAGACCTGTCGGCGCATAAGAGCCTGAGTTGTTGCGAGCGCAAAGGCTTTGCAAAATCAGACAATGCCTCGAAGGCAGGTCATTGCGCCGCAAAAGCGCAACGCAACACGCCAATTATCGCAGGCTGTCGAGCCACATTTGCGGGCTTTTCGAAGACCAGTCAACTTCGCCCACAATGCGCCAGCGAATCTGACCAGACGGTGCGACCAATAAGGTGGTCGGAAACACTTTGACATCGAATTTTTTGGCCCATTCGCCCTGCGGATCTGGCACCAAGGGCAGGGTGATTTGATTGTTTTGCATGAAACGCAAAGCCCTGCTGGCAGGCTCTTTGACATTGATGGTCAGCACCCTGGTGTGAGTCGGGTCCTGCAAGTCTGAAAAAATTTGCAAGGTGGGCAATTCCTCCTTGCAAGGGGCGCACCAGGTGGCCCAAAAATTGATCACCAGCTTTTTCCCCTTGAGTGACTCCGAGCTGATGCTTTGGCCCGTGTGGTCCTTGAAGGTTTCACTCAAGCTGGGTGCGGCTGCCGGCCAAGGCGTTTTTTCAAATTGTGCGTAGGCGCCGCTTCCACACACGAGGCCCCCCAGCCACACAAGGTTTAACAAAACGCGCAAAAGGACCCAAGGTCGGGCCGGCCTGTCCAGGTGAAATCCTTGACGCATGTTGTAGGCTCAAGTGGTGACCAAGTCTTTGGCAAGCAGCGTCATGCTTTGGTGCGTTCGGTCGTTTGCCGTGATAACCGTAGCTTGATCGATGAGGTCAAAGTTGCGTTTCATGGAGGCAAAGTAGGTGGGGTCGTAATGTGTGGTCAGCAGTTCTCGTACAACCATTTCAATGTTGCCCGTCACAATGTGTCGCTGCCATTCGTCCACCACTTGTTTGCCACGAATGGCCACCAAGGCGTTCAACCGTGCGCTGAACATTTCTGGATCTTTGACAAAGAAGTCGTAGTCTTCCATGAGCAGCAACACGCGTTCATCTTCCGACAATGCCAGCTGATAACAAGGGCTGGCCCGCATGGCCAATATGAGTGATTCAGGTACGGCCAGATTGCCTACTTTGCGGCTTTCTGACTCTATGTAAACCGGTAGGCTGGGGTCAAAGTGCCGCAGCGCATTCCAGACCAAGGTGTCGAAGTGTTTTTGACTCGGTTGTGGATGGCCCGGAATGACCCCCAGCACTGAGCTGCGGTGATTGGCCAGTCCTTCTAAATCCAAAACCTGAGCACCTTGCTCGCGCAGGCAATGCAACAGCCGTGTTTTGCCCGCGCCTGTAGGCCCGCAAATGACTCGCCAAGACAGGCGTTGCGCTAACGGGGGGATGGCATCAATCAGCTGACTGCGAAATGCTTTGTAGCCGCCTTCAATAATGGAAACTTTGAAGCCAATTTGACCCAAAATCAAGGCCAGCGAGCCACTTCTTTTCCCCCCGCGCCAGCAGTAAACCAAGGGTTGCCAATCTCTTGGCAAGTCGATCACATGGCGTTCAATGTGCTGGGCAATATTGGCGGCAACCAACGCCGCCCCTCTTTTTTTGGCTTCAAATGGATTAACTTGTTTGTACAGGGTACCGATGGTGATGCGCTGTTCGTTGTTCAGAGATGGCCAGTTCACTGCGCCTGGCAAGTGATCCAGCGCAAACTCATCTTCAGATCGCGCGTCGATGATGGCGCTGTAGCCGCCAGGTGTCCCGATGGGGGTGGCCATTCGCAACATGGCTTCTTGGGCGCTGATCGGGTTCACACTCACGCTGCACCTGCAAGGTTGACGCGCAATGCGTGAGATTCTTGTGCGCAAACTTGCCCAATGACGGCTGCGTGTGCAAAGCCGTGTGCTTGAAAGATGGACATCACTTGGTTCAGTTCTTCTGGTGCGCAAGACACCAACAAGCCGCCGCTGGTCTGAGGATCTGTGATCAGGTGTTGGTCCACAGCGGCAAAGTGAGCCGGGAGTGAAACTTCGGCGCCATAGCCTTGCCAGTTTCGTGCGGAAGCGCCTGTGACGCAGCCTTGTTCGGCCAACGCTTTGACGCCAGGCAGCAGTGGCACTTTGTCCCAGTTCAATTGAACTGTGCATTTGGCTCCGCGTGCCATTTCCAGTAAATGGCCCGCTAGGCCAAATCCTGTAATGTCAGTCAAGGCGTGGACGCCTTTGAGCTTGGCCAAATCGGGGCCTGCCGTGTTGAGTTGGGTGGTATTGCTGATCATGGCTTGGTAGCCTTCATCAGACAACATTTCCTTTTTGAGCGCCGCAGACAAAATGCCCACCCCAATGGGTTTACCCAAAACCAGCAGATCGCCCACTTTGGCATCAGCATTGCGCTTGATGTGGTCAGGATGTGCCAGGCCCAAGGCCACCAACCCGTAAATAGGTTCGACAGAATCAATGGTGTGACCACCCGCAATGGGGATGCCTGCGGCTCTGCAAACGCTCTGTCCGCCGTCCAAAATTTGTCCGATCACACTCAAGGGCAAAACATTGACCGGCATGCCCACCAAGGCCAAAGCCATGATGGGTTGTGCACCCATGGCGTAGACATCGGAGATGGCGTTGGTGGCTGCAATGCGGCCAAACTCAAACGGATCATCAACAATGGGCATGAAAAAGTCGGTGGTAGCGACCAAGGCTTGAGAGTCGTTTAATTTGTAAACGGCGGCGTCGTCTGCTGTTTCGATGCCTACCAGCAGCTCTGGGGGCAGTGGCATGGCCGTGGTCGAGCGTAGGATTTCGCTCAAAACACCTGGGGCAATTTTGCAACCGCAACCGCCGCCGTGCGACAGGCTGGTTAAACGAGGTGAGTTTGGCGTGGCGGGCATCATGAATGTTCAGTCTGTTGGCGATCGGGGCTGACTGACGCACACGGCGCCAGAGAAGCTTCGATTATGGCAAACCGACTGAGCGGTTCACTTTTAGCGACGCGCTTTAGACCGCGCCTTGTGGGTGAGTGGGGTCAATCCACAGCACTTGTTCAGGTTTTTCGACAGGTTCGATGTCCAAGTTGATGGAGACTGCTTGGCCGTCGCTTCGGCACAGTACGCATTCCAGAACCTCGGTGGGGCTGGCATTGATTTCTTGATGGGGCACAAATGGTGGCACATAGATGAAGTCGCCAGGTCCCGCTTCGGCGGTGAACTCCAGTTTGTCACCCCAGCGCATGCGGGCTTTTCCTTTGATGACGTAAATGACGCTTTCCAGCGGGCCGTGGTGGTGTGCGCCAGTTTTGGCATTGGCATGAATGGTCACGGTGCCAGCCCATAACTTTTCCGCGCCAACTCTGGCGAAGTTGATCGCAGCTTTTCGGTCCATGCCGGGCGTGGAGGGGACATTGCCATCCAGTTGATTGCCCGGGACGACGCGCACACCATCATTTTTCCAGGGTGCTGATGACGCGTCAGCTTCGTGCTTGTGATTGTCGTTTTGTGACTGCGGGTTCATTCGACCACCTGTTATTTGACGTTAAGTTGATCAACTATAGGTTAACCAACAACTTGTTTGATTGCTTGGTGCAATTGTGATCGCAATTTTGCGTCAAGTTGTGAGTGTTTGTACAGTGCTGAGAGGCTGAAAACCGCAATTTGAGTTAGTCTGACGGTTTTGGCAGTATCAGAAAACATCATGAGCAGACAGGCAGCACTTCAACGCGCAAAAACCGCATTCGATGACGGTTCTTTTAAAGAAACACTTCGCCACAGAATCGTTCGACCCACAGAAAGCCAAAACCCGGCCAGGGCCAATGAATTGCCTGCCTATTTGAAGGATGACTTGCAGCCGGCACTTGAGGCCATGGGTTTTGAATGTCGATTGATTGAGCATGCCAAAGCCAAGGCCCCATTTTTGTATGCTCAGCGCATCGAATCCAAAGCCTTTCCAACCGTGCTGGGGTACGGTCACGGTGATGTGATCCGAGGCTTGGAAGCAGAATGGCGCGAGGGTGTCACGCCTTGGGACCTGACTGAGTTGGAGGGGCGTTGGTACGGTCGCGGCATTGCTGACAACAAAGGTCAGCATTCAGTGAATTTGCAGGCCATGGCTTGCGTTTTGGCCGAACGTGGGCAGTTGGGTTTCAACGCCAAATTCATCATTGAGATGGGCGAAGAAACAGGGTCTCCAGGACTCAAAGAGGTGTGTTCAGAATATGCCGAGCTCCTCAAGGCGGATTTGCTCATCGCGTCTGATGGCCCTCGCTTGCGCGCCGATCGGCCCACTATTTTTCTAGGATCCAGGGGATGCATCAACTTTGATCTCACAATCGAAGCGCGCTCTGGCGCGCATCATTCCGGAAATTGGGGTGGATTGATTTCAAATCCAGGCATTCAATTGGCCCATGCCATCGCCAGCTTGGTGTCTGAGCATGGTGAAATTAAAGTGCCTGAATGGCGTCCCAAAGCCTTGCCCGATGCGGTGCGCCGTGTTCTGGCCGATTGCGAAGTGGATGGGGGTGTCAACGGACCCCAAATTGAACCTGAATGGGGGGAGCCTGGCCTCAGCCCTGCAGAGCGCGTGTTTGGTTGGTGCTCTTTTGAAGTACTGGCATTCAAAACGGGTAACCCAGAGAACCCTGTCAACGCCATTCCACCTCGCGCCAAGGCCACATGCCAATTGCGATTTGTGGTGGGCATTGACAGCACGGACATCCTAGATGCCTTGCGCCGCCACTTGGACCGCCATGGCTTTGCCCATGTCCACATCACAGCAGCCCGCGATGAAATTTTCAAGGCCACACGGATAGACCCAGACGATGCGTGGGTGACTTGGGCGGCCAATTCCTTGCAAACAACCACGCAGAAAAAACCAGCCATCCTGCCAAACTTAGGCGGCTCACTGCCCAACGACATCTTCACCGATGTGTTGGGTTTGAAAACCATCTGGGTGCCGCACTCTTATCCAGGCTGTTCGCAGCATGCGCCCAACGAACACCTGCCGCCTGAATTGTTAAAGGAAGCCTTGCAAGTCATGACTGGCTTGTATTGGGACTTGGGAACGTCAGAGACACCCCATTTGGCTTCAGCCGATTGAATTCTCAAATTGCAAAGGACGCTTCAATGAACGCGCGATACGATTGTTTTTGTAAATTGTCTGATCTCTTGGGTGCCCAAGAATCCTTGAGCGAAGCCAGACGACACTTGCACCGGTTTCCCGAACTTTCTTTTCAAGAAAAATCGACCGCCCAATGGGTGGGCGATCAGCTGGAAGCTTGGGGCTACCAAGTCACCCGCAATGTGGGGGGGCATGGTTTGGTGGCCACGCTTCAAAATGGCGAAGGCAAGGGCATCGCCTTGCGCGCCGACATGGATGCATTGCCCATCCAAGAAGAAACTCAAAAGCACTATGCCAGCGAACATGCAGGCACCATGCATGCTTGTGGCCATGACGGCCACACCGCGATGTTGCTGGGTGCTGCACAGCAGTTGGCCAAAACCAAAAATTTCAAAGGCACGGTCCACCTGGTTTTCCAGCCCGCTGAAGAAGCAGGGAAGGACAGTGGTGCGCAGCAAATGATTGCCGATGGTCTGTTTGAGCGGTTTCCGTGTGACGCCATTTTTGGCATTCACAACCATCCGGGTGTGGATGTGGGTACCTTTATGTTTGGGGCTGGCGCATTCATGTCAGCATCAGACACTTGCTATGTGAAAGTGAAAGGCAAGGGCGGTCATGCCGCCAGACCTCACCAAACTGTGGACCCTGTGGTCATCATGGGCAGCCTGATCATGTCACTGCAAACGGTGGTGTCGCGCAACATCGATCCATTGCAAACTTCAGTGGTGACCATTGGCACAGCCCATGCCGGCAGTGTGTCCAATGTCATTCCCGATACAGCTAGCTTGTCGATGAGCATTCGCTCTTTCAGTCCCGAAGTGCGCGAGCGCTTGGAACAAAGAATCAAAGACTTGGTGACATCGCAGGTCGCCTCCTTTGGCGGCGAAGTGGAGATCATTTATGAGCGGGGTTATCCAGTTGTGATCAACTCCGCCGCTGAAACAGAATTTGCGCGACAAGTGGCCGTTGAACTGGTGGGTCAAGACAAAGTGGTCTTCCCGTTTGGGCCCGTCACTGGCAGCGAAGATTTTGCCTACTACTTACAGCACAAGCCAGGTTGCTTTTTGCGTCTAGGTAACGGTACTGACAGTGCCTTGCTGCACAACCCCAAATACGACTTCAATGATCAAAACTTGTCGTACGGTGCCGCCTATTGGACGCGACTTGTTGAGCGATTTTTGGATGTTGCCTAAGGGCGTATGTTGGCCACTGGGCGTTAACTTTTGATTTTAAAAGACGGAGAATTTATGAGCATTTCAATGTACAAAGCCAGCGTGCCACGTTTGATCAATGGCCTGACCAATTTGTCGCATATCTTGGGCAAAGCCCAAGCCCATGCAGAGGCAAAGAAAATCGACCCCGTGATTTTTGCCTCAATGCGCCTTTACCCAGACATGTTTCCTTTGAGCCGCCAGGTGCAAATCGCATGTGATGTCAGCAAAGGACTCGTTGCACGTTTGGCTGGTGTTGAGATTCCGATGCACGAAGATACGGAAAAAGACTTGAAAGAT
>ERZ1034363.164-NODE-164-length-47157-cov-4.967842_pt1 | contig 47157 bp, 36 predicted proteins | sample MGYA00520616_ERZ1034363 | MGnify/ENA primary metagenome ERZ1034363 (study PRJEB33736, sample SAMEA104284506) | Azolla filiculoides | biome: Urban; feature: Water surface; material: Ditch water | place: Netherlands | collected 2015-10-28 | depth 0-0.1 m ...
CCTTAGCTCAGATGGTAGAGCAATGGACTGAAAATCCATGTGTCCCTGGTTCGATCCCTGGAGGTACCACAAAACCCACTCAAACGAGTGGGTTTTTTGTTTTATCAGTTTTGAGAAATATTATTGTCTTTTAATATTTGATTGAATTTTTCTTCTTTCCCTTGTTCTTTCATTTCTTTATGAATTATTCTAATCATCTGTTCGGCATCGGTTCTATAAGGCGATTTTAAATACACGTACAAATTATAGGCTTTACACATATTATCTAATCCTTTTTCATAGTCTTTCAAATTAGTGGCATACACATTTCCAATTCCATAATATACTTCTGGATTGTTTTTATCAAGTTCTGCCAATTTCCCATAAGCCTCAATTGCTTTGTCATATTGTCCTTTATACTGATATACTAATGCAATGTTTTGCAAAGGCATTAACCCTTTGGGGTCAATTTTCAAAGACTTTTCATAACATTCGATGGCTTTGTCATAATTATTTAACCTTCTATAATTGACACCCAAATTATCCCAAGCAAAGGCAAATTCAGGGTCTTCTTTGACTGCTTTTCCAAAGTATTCAACCGCTTTTTGTGAATTATCTTTTTCGACTTCATCCAATCCTTTATTATAGTATTCTATGGCTTTTTTATTCTTAGAAAATGATTTAGCACTTTGCTTTTCGTTAGATGCCATTTTCTCTTTCACAGAAGCGCAATTTGCCATCATATAGCGTTCGATTTCGTAATAATATTTTTTGTATTCTTCTGAATTTTCATTAGTGTCAAAAGAAATATCAATTTGCTTTTTTCCATCAACTACTGGAGCTTTTTCTTTCGAAACATCAATCCCTATAAGTTTTGAACCCAATTGATAGGCACCAACTTGTTTGTCTATACATTCGCCAATATCCATTGCAATTTCTTTATCCGGTCTATTGTAAGTAGAAATAGAATCGACACATTTGCAACCCTTTTCGGAAAGTTCTTTTAAAAGTTTTTCTGAACTTGGATTTTTATTTTCTTGAGAAATTCCATTTGAATAAACCGCAAGTGCAAGTATTGGAAGCAATATTTTTTTCATTTAAATTTTAATTATTAAAAAGTTATACATCAATTCATTTTATCTTGGTAAAAAATAGCGAAAAATCAATTAGAAATTGACTCATTCGTAAAATCAAATTTAACCAATTAATTTTTACTAAAATTGAAAATTTTGACAAACAAATCTTTTTTTTTTCGATTGAAAGCAGAAAAAACGGCACCTTTTTTTGGGATGCCGTTTTCAACTATTATAAATGCGTATTCTAAATTATTCTCTTGGATATTCTAAAGCCGCCTGAGCTGCTGCTAATCTTGCAATTGGCACACGAAATGGAGAACAACTTACATAATTCATCCCCATTCGATGGCAGAAAACCACACTATCAGGATCGCCTCCGTGTTCGCCACAAATACCTACTTTTAGATTTGGTTTTGTCTTACGACCTCTTTCAACTCCAAGTCGAATTAGCTCACCAACACCATCTTGGTCGATAGTTTGAAATGGGTCGGCAGGAAGAATTCCTAAATCGAGGTATTTTGGAAGGAATCCGCCAATATCGTCTCTACTGAAACCGAAACTCATTTGTGTTAAATCGTTGGTTCCAAAACTAAAGAAATCGGCTTCTTCGGCCATCACATCGGCTTTGAGAGCAGCGCGAGGTATTTCGATCATTGTTCCATACAAATACGGGATTTTTTTGATTCCCATTTTTTCGCAAGTTTCTTTATAAACTTCGTTTACAATCTCTTTTTGATGTTTTAATTCATTTTTGGAACAAGTTACTGGCACCATAATTTCAGGTAATGCTTTTTTGCCTTCTTGAATCAATTCAGCAGTAGCTTCAAAAATGGCTCTGATTTGCATTTCGGTAATTTCAGGATAACTTACTCCTAAACGTACACCACGATGTCCTAGCATTGGATTATTTTCATGCAAAGCCAAAACTCTTCTGTTCAAAACGCTCATACTGATTCCTAATTCTTTGCTCAACTGAATTAATTTTTGTTTGTCGTGAGGCACAAATTCGTGCAAAGGAGGATCTAATAATCGAATGGTTACAGGATGACCACTCATTACTTCCAATGTTTTTTTAATATCTTTTTTCACATAAACAGACAAACCATTCAAAGCATCTCTTCTTTCACTTTCGGTTTTACTCACAATCATTTTGCGCAATAAAAACAAAGGTTGGTCACTTCCTTCACCATAAAACATGTGTTCGGTTCGGAATAAACCAATTCCTTCGGCTCCAAATTTCACGCCTTGTTCTGCATCTCCAGGTGTTTCTGCATTGGTACGAACTCCTAATACTTTGGTTTTATCCACCAATTTCATTAGGTTTTTATAGGATTGATTTTTATCTAAATCTACATCAACCAATTCCATACTTCCGAGATAAACAAGTCCTTTTGTACCGTCTAAACTTAACCAATCGCCTTCTTTAATGCTTGTACCATCGTTAGCTTTAAATGATTTAGTTTCGCTGTTAATTTGAATATCATTACAACCCACAATACAACATTTCCCCCAGCCTCTTGCTACTAATGCAGCGTGAGAAGTCATTCCGCCTTTTGTAGTAAGAATAGCTTGTGATTTGTGCATTCCATCCACATCTTCTGGAGAAGTTTCTTCTCTAACCAAGATTACTTTTTCGCCTCGACTAGCCCATTCTACAGCATCATTAGACGAGAAAACTACACGCCCTTTTGCTCCACCTGGACCTGCTGGCAATCCTTTTGCGATAGGTCTTGTAATTTTTTGTATATCGGGATTTAGCATAGGCAATAATAATTCGACCAATTGATTTGGCGCAACACGCATTACCGCCGTTTTGGTATCAATTAATTTTGAATTATACATATCGCTAGCAATTTTTACAGCAGCGACTCCATTGCGTTTCCCGATTCGGCATTGCAACATAAATAGTTTTCCTTTTTCGATGGTAAACTCAATATCTTGCATGTCTTTATAATGTTGTTCCAATCTATTTTGAATATCAAACAACTGTTTGTAAGCCTCTGGCATTATTTCTTCTAGAGTTGGCAAATGTTTGCTTTGATCGTTTTTAGACTTTTCGTTTACGGGAGCTGGGGTTCTGATTCCTGCCACAACATCTTCGCCTTGAGCGTTTACCAAATATTCTCCATAAAAATAATCTTCACCATTTCCGGGATTTCTAGTAAAAGCCACACCTGTAGCACTTGAATCTCCCATATTACCAAAAACCATGGCTTGAACATTCACAGCTGTTCCCCATTCGTGTGGAATATTTTCGATGCGACGGTATTCGATGGCTCTTTTTCCCATCCAACTGCTAAACACTGCTCCGATACTTCCCCATAATTGTTCGTTAGGATCTTCGGGAAATGGAACGCCTAATACTTTAATAATCGTCGCTTTAAAATCTTTTACAAGGTCTTTTAACTCGTCAACCGTTAAATCGGTATCGTATTGATAGCCTTGTTTGTGTTTTATATGTTCTAATTTTTCATCTAATACTTTTCGGATTCCTTTACCGCCTTTGGGTTCAATTCCACCTGCTTTTTCCATTACCACATCGGCATACATCATAATCAAACGACGGTAAGCGTCATAAGCAAAACGAGCATCTCCGGATTGCTTGATTACTCCTTCGATAGTTTTTTCGTTAAGTCCAATATCTAAAACCGTTTCCATCATTCCAGGCATCGATTTTCTTGCACCAGAACGAACAGAAAGTAATAAAGGATTATTTACATCGCCAAATTTTTTGCCCATTTCTTTTTCTACAGCAGCTAATGCTTTATCGGTTTGGGCTTTTAGTTCGGCTGGATATTTCTTTTTATTTTCATAATAGGCAGTACAAACTTCAGTAGTGAGTGTGTACCCAGGGGGTACTGGCAATAAAAGATTTGGATGACCAGCCATTTCAGCCAGATTTGCCCCTTTTCCACCCAATAAATTTTTCATAGATTCATTACCATCTGCTTTGCCGCCACCAAAATAATACACATATTTAGGAGCCTTTTTTTGCTGTGTCATATTGTTATATTTTTATTATGATTACTATAATATTGTTATATTTATCTCAAAGATAAAAGCAAAAATTTTTATAAAAGATGATAAATATCATTTTAAAATTGAGATAAAACGCTCATAATTAATAACTCTATGGCTAAAATTCAAAACATTGCTGAAGCAGGTTTAAATCGTGTTACTAAATAAATTTGGGGGTAAATTATTAGAAGCCAAAACAACTCTAAACCATATACTTTAATGTAATTTTAATGTTTGGCAAGACTATTTAAAAAAAAGTTAGGAAAATCGAACAGGTTTGATATATTTGTGAATTCAATCTTAATAAAAGACACTTTTTTATATAAAATTCAGATTCAATAACCCACATAAACAACTTAATTATTTTTTAAATTATGGAACAAATTATCAAAGACACCACCGCTAATCCAGCACCATTAGGCCTTTTTGGTTTCGGAATGACAACCATCTTATTAAATATTCACAACGCCGGTTTCTTCGAACTCAATTCGATGATAATGGGAATGGGCATCTTTTTTGGTGGAACTCAACAAGTAATTGCTGGGGTTATGGAATGGAAAAAAGGAAATGGATTTGGGATGGCTGCATTTACTTCATATGGTTTCTTTTGGTTGTCACTTGTGGCTTTATGGGTCATGCCTGCATTAAACCTCACTGCAAAACCTGATGGAGCTTCAATGGGATGTTATTTAGCCATGTGGGGATTATTTACTTTAGCCTTCTTTATCGGAACATTAAATGGCAATACTATTGGGAAACTTATATTTGGATCGTTAGTTGTTTTATTTGCGCTACTTTCGGCAGCAAGTTTCACTGGTAGCGAATCTATTCATACCTTTGCAGGCTATGAAGGTATCTTGTGTGGTTTTTTTGCTTTTTATGAAGGAGCCGCTATAGTGATTAATGAAAAAACAGGAAGAAAAGTTCTTCCGTTATAAAAAACAGCATAATTTAATGTTAAAACAAGACCTTTACTTACTAAAAATAAGAAATAGGTTTTAAATTTGTTGCCTTCATACTATTAATTTTAAGGCGTTTATAATCAGAAATAAATATAATAATGAGTTACTACAAAATTGAAAATTTAGAACAATACTTCAAACACTATAATAAATCTGTTCGAGAACCAAGAAAATTTTGGAGTAAAATTGCTTCAGAAAACTTTACTTGGTATCAAGAATCTGAAAAAATAGTTGAGTTTGATATGGCAGAAGCCAAAATTAAATGGTTTGTTGATGCAAAAGTCAATATCGTAAAAAACTGTTTGGACAGACATCTTTCTAAAAGAGGCGAAAAAACCGCTATCATTTTTGAACCAAACAATCCAACAGAAGAAGCACAACATATCTCGTATAACGATTTATACACTAGAGTTTCGAAAATGGCAAATGTGCTACGTGAACAAGGAATCGAAAAAGGAGATAGAGTTTGTATTTATTTGCCAATGATTCCAGAAATAGCCATTTCGGCCTTGGCTTGTGCTAGAATTGGTGCAATTCATTCAGTAGTTTTTGCTGGATTTTCAGCATCGGCGGTAGCGGCAAGAATCAACGATAGCGAGTGTAAAATGGTTATCACATCAGATGGTGGATTTAGAGGAGAAAAAACTATCGATTTAAAAGGAATCATCGATGAGGCTCTAAACAATTGTCCTTGTGTAGAAAAAGTTTTGGTAGTTAAAAGAACCAATTCTGCAATAACTTTGAAAGAAGGTCGTGACCAATGGCTACAACCGCTTTTAGACAAAGCATCGGATAATAATATAGCCGAAATAATGGATGCTGAAGATCCTTTATTTATCCTTTATACTTCTGGCTCAACTGGAAAACCTAAAGGAATGGTTCACACCACTGCAGGTTATATGGTTTATACCGCATATTCCTTCAAGAATGTTTTCAATTACGAAGAAAATGATGTTTTCTGGTGTACGGCTGATATAGGTTGGATTACCGGACATTCGTACATTTTATATGGTCCATTATTAAACGGCGCAACAACAGTAATGTTCGAAGGAGTTCCTACATATCCTGATTATAGCCGTTTTTGGGAAATTATCGAAAAACACAAAGTCACACAATTTTATACTGCTCCAACAGCCATTCGTTCTTTAGCAAAAGAGAATTTGTCTTACGTACAAAAATATCCATTAAAATCACTAAAAGTTATTGGATCGGTTGGAGAACCCATCAACGAAGAAGCTTGGCACTGGTATAATGACCATGTTGGCGGAAAACGTTGCCCATTAGTAGATACTTGGTGGCAAACCGAAACTGGAGGAATCTTGATTTCGGCTTTAGCTTTTATAACACCAACAAAACCAACCTATGCTTCATTACCTTTACCAGGAATTCAAGCAGTTTTGATGGATGAAAAACGCAACGAGATTGAAGACAACCAAGTTACTGGAAGTCTTTGTATCAAATTCCCTTGGCCAGGTATTGCAAGAACCATTTGGGGCGATCATCAACGCTATAAAGACACTTATTTTAGTACTTTCCCTGGAAAATATTTCACCGGAGACGGAGCTTTGCGTGATGAAGTAGGTTACTACAGAATTACAGGTCGTGTAGATGATGTTATTATCGTTTCAGGACACAACCTTGGAACTGCGCCTATAGAAGATGCGATAAACGAACATCCAGCTGTTGCTGAAAGTGCTGTTGTAGGTTTTCCTCACGATGTTAAAGGAAACGCTTTGTATGGATTTGTAATTTTGAAAGAATCAGGAGAATACAGAGATAGAGCCAACTTGACTAAAGAGATTAACCAACACATTTCAGATCACATTGGACCAATTGCTAAATTAGATAAGATTCAGTTTGTTTCTGGTTTGCCAAAAACACGTTCAGGGAAAATTATGCGTCGCATTCTTCGTAAAATTGCCGAAGGAGATTTCTCTAACTTTGGAGACACCACTACTTTATTAAATCCAGAAATTGTGGAAGAAATTAAAGAAGGTAAATTGTAATAATTATTGATTATAATAAAAAAGGCTGTCCGAAAAGACAGCCTTTTTTATTATACAAAAACAGTAACTTATTGTTTGACAAACTTCATTACTTTAACTTCGTTGTTATCGTTTAATGCCCTTACAAAATAAACTCCTCTATTCAAATCGCTAATTGTAAATTGATACTCCTTAGATTGATTTGGTTTAAAACTTTTTACTAATTGACCAGCAACAGAATAAACCTCAACTTTTGAAGTATTTGCATTTATAGTAAAATATGTCGAAGAAGGATTAGGATACAAAAATATATCTTGTGAAAGTCCAAAACTAGCCACACCCAAAGTCGAAGGTTGATTTCCATAAATTCTAAATCCTCCAGCTTCAATAAGTAATGTTGCGTTAACATCGGTTACAGTTATAGATGAATTGTCCATCAGGTTATACCAAGTTCCTGGGTAAGGAAAAACAGGAGTGATATTTTGATCTGTAACATCAAAGTTCGAAAGAATTACCACATTTTTTAATTGAGTTATTGGCAAACTAGTATCAGTAATATATATTTTTGGTGTTAAAACAGAATACCCAGAACTAATGGTATAACTACCATTGAAAACAGGTTGTGTTAGTTTTAAATTAATCATTTTAGACCAATCGGCATAGATTTTATTTCTATTAGCATCGGCTAACCAATTGTTTGTCCATTGTGGCTGAGGCTTGGTATCTAATTTAGCGTCACCAGGAGTGGCGTCAGAATCAGTATTTACGACTCCGTTACTAGCTGTAAAAATAGAATTATTCATTCCCAAATCGGCAAAATGCCAAATCATTTTTGGTCCAGGAACCAATAAAGAAATAGCACCAAGTGCTGACATTCTAGAAAGGGCAACATTGAGTGTTTTTACATTATGAGAAACATTTGTACTGTTTCCGTAAGTAACCGCTTTATACATTACTCGTTCTTCGTCGTGACTTTCTGGATATCCCATTACTCTTTTTCCTTGAAAACCAACATGAGCATTACTTCCAATTCTTGAAATATCATCGTCTGAGTTCCATCCCATTAATAATTGAGAATAGGACGTAGTCATCTTTCCCCACATCATCACCCCTTTGCTTGGAGTTTCGGTTATTCTATAATTTGCCCATAGTTGTTCTTCATTGTCATTGCCAAGATGTTCAAAAATAGCATAATGAGTTGGATCTAAACTCCAAGAATAATCGGCATATTCTTTTAGGACATCTACTCTATCCTGCTGAAGAGTATTTGTACAATTATCTTGACCTCCAGCAACAGCCGAAGGACAATTTTGAGTAAATCCTTTGGTTAAATCCCAACGAAATCCATCAATTTTGTACTCTTCAATCCATTGTTTCACCACTCTTTTTACATAAGTTTTTGTTCTAGGTAATTGATGATTAAAATCATTTCCTACATTATAACTGTGCATTGCCGAAACATTAAAATAAGGATTATCAGCAGCTGGACCTCCCCAACCGTCTCCGTCAGGATCATTCATCCACATTCTATCCATTGGATTTCTTGCAAAAGCATGGTTCAAAGCCACATCAAGAATTACCGCAATTCCGTTTTGATGACACAAATCTATAAACTCTTTTAGCTTGGAACTTGGGCCATAAGCTTTATCTAAAGCCATATGAAACGAGGTGTTGTAACCCCAACTTTCGTTGCCATCAAATTCCATTACTGGCATTAATTCTATGGCATTTATTTTAAGATTTTTAAAATAATCGATTCTGTCTATCAAATTTTGATAACTTCTGTTAGAATCAAAATCTCTAACCAAAACTTCATAAACTACTAGTTTGTCTTTTTCTGGTTTCACAAAATTGGTTGTAGCTGTACTCCAAGCATACGGCGTTTGCCCTGTTTGCAAAACGGTAACTTCTCTATCTTGACCAGTTGGATAAACTGGAAGATTAGGATAGTTCCCTGCTGGAATAGAAGGGTCATCTTCTTTGTTTAAAACTAAAGTGGAATAAGGATCGGCTGTTTTAACTAATGTTGGAGAACCAGCTAAAGGTGTTTCATCAATTACCCAATATTGGTAGGTATAATTTGTTCCTGCCACCAATCCTGTGAGTTCTAACCAAAATTTAGTTGAACCTATAGTCGCATCTTTTTTCATAGCATATGTTGACCCAGGTTGCCAGTTATTGAAACTTCCAGCTACATAAACAAAATCTTTTCCGGGCGCATCCAATACAAGTGTGGCTTTTGTAGCATCTCCAGTATTGTAATTAATTCCTTCTACTAAACCTGCTGGTATTGTTTCAGAAACAGACACTGGTCTTACAATAACAAAAAATTTATTTGAAAAAATTGTAGTCCCTTGGGTACTTTGTAATTCATAGCTCTTATTGGCAACAATATTTACATCAGTATAAGAATAGGAAGATCCTGTAAACGTATTGATACTCGTTCCGTTTGCCAATAAATTATAATCGGCATTGCCACTCGTATTGTTAGCTGCAATGTTTAAACTACCTCCAGAGCTTATAATTGTACTATTTAAAACTGGAGCAGTAAATGTAGTTTGAAAAACTCCAACATTGAGAAAAATATCTGGTGATGTTTGGACGGTTCCTGCTGCATTTCTAAAAACAACACATATTTCTGTAATAGAACTTGTAACAGGGACACCAAAATAAGTATATAAATCAGGCCCGAGATCCAATTTATATGTAGTTCCAGAAACTAAAGTCAATAAAGGTGCATTGGTAGTTCCCCAAGTCCCTTTAACATTTGACCATCGTGTGCCATTTACCGTTACTCCAATATGGGCATAAATTGCAGTAGTGCTTGCTAATGCAGTTCCACTTTTATTAAAATTGATTGTTACTGCGCCTGCTGCTAGTGCTGGTGAAGGTGTGGTTGTGGTTTGTGAAAAACCTACAGAAGCAATTAAAAAAAATAAAAAAATAATTTTTTTCATAAAATATCTATTTAATATTAAAAAGGGCCGTTCCTAAAAACAGCCCTTTTTTTTTACGTTTATAGTTTTTTGACCGTATAAGTCTTAGCATTAAAGTCTGCAGTTATCTTATAACTACCAGCGACAGTTATTGGAATATCAGATCCGTTTAAGACTAAGGCTCCACCAGTCGCACTACTGCTTCCATAGTTAGTTCCCCAACCATCATCTAATCTGAATTTATAAGCACCAACCACCATATCCATAGTAATTGAATATGTTTTAGTGGCTAAATCATAATCCATGTTCGTATCAGAGTTCCAACCTGTTGGAGTTGCACTTCCAATAATACCCCAATCAGGCCAAGCTGGGTAAGGAGTTAGTTTAATAGTATAAGAATTAGAGGTTTGCACAACACTTCCTGTCGTCCCTACAGTTGATTTGATTCGAACATCAATAGAACTTACTACAAACGGAGGAAATCCTGAGTTTAATGCTGCTGAATTTAGCTCATCTATAGTGAAATTTTTAAATCGGTCTGTAGAAGTTGCAACAACTGTAGGTGATGCAAAATTTGTTCCTGCTGCTGCAAACTCTATACTATAATTTACAATAGTAGGAGTTCCTTCATAAGCTGCATAGTTCCATACTACGGTTGTTGCCAAATCATTTGGTTTGGTTTTATCCAAAACAATAGTAAGATTGTTTACTGGCGCCACTAATACTGGCGCAGTTCCAATTGCAACAGCTTCTCTATCTTCTACAGAATCAGTACAAGATACCGCCGCTATGCTTATTAAAGCAATTAGAAATTTAATTATATTTTTCATATTCTTCTTAATTATAATTGTTTGATAGTATATTTCAATCCGGTAAAATCGGCCGTGATATAATAAGTTCCAGCTGTTGTTATAGCAATATTAGCCCCTCCAGCATCTAATGTTAGATTATTTCCATCATCACCATAATTAGAAGCCCAACCATGATCTAGTCTGAATTTGAAAGCTCCTACTTTCATCTTCATGATTATAGAGTACGTTTTGGTGGTAGGATTGTAATCCATCAGTGTATCATTATCCCAAGCTGTTGGTGTAGCATCTCCAATAACCCCCCAAGCATTTACAATTGGAGTTATGGTATAAGTAAGGGTTTTGAAATTCGCAACGATTGTATAATTTCCAGCTGTTACTGGAATATTATCCCCACCAGCTTCTAATGAAAGATTATTTCCTGTATCCCCATAATTTGTTGTCCAAGCATTATCTAATCTGAATTTGAATGCACCTGTTACTAAACCAAGTGAGATAGAATACGTATCAGTTGCTGCATTGTAAATCATATCTGTACTTAAATTCCATCCCAATGGAGTGGCGTCACCAATAATTCCCCAGTTGGGCTGATATGGAGTGACTTTCAAGGTATAAAAATTAGAAACTCCTGCTGCTGATTTTACACGAACATCCATAAGTCCTTCTACAAGAGCTGGCATTCCAAGTGCTTTTGCAGCAGAGTCTAAATTACCAACCGTAATATCTTTAAAAAGACTAGTGGTTGCTGAACCTAAAACTACGGTTTTTGCAAAGTTAGTACCTGATTTAGCTGCTTCGATAGTATAACTTATCGAAGTGCCAGCTGCACTATTTTCTGTGTCATTCCAAACGAAAGTGGTAGCCAATTCGTTTAATTTAGCTCCATCTAAAACAAGGTTAAAACTGGAAGTTGGTGTCAGTAAATTAATTCCTGTACTTTTAGCTGCCGCAGTTTTATGTTCCACGTCTTCAGTACACGACAAAAGTGTAAGAAAACTAATGAAAGCAATTAATAATTTAAGTGTGTTTTTCATTTTTATATCTTTTTAAATTCTCTAATAACCATTGTTCTGAGTCAAATTTGGATTTGCTTTGAGTGAGTTAGCAGGAATTGGAAATAATTTCATGTTATCAGAAATAGATGTTCCATTCAAGCTGTTTCCTTTCCAAGCCCAATTGTAACCTGTAGTATATTTACCAAAACGAATTAAGTCTTGTCTTCTAAATGCTTCCCAATGCAATTCTCTTGCTCTTTCATCTATAATGAAGTCAAGATTTACAGCAGTAGCCCCAACACTAACCCCTTTGGCACGAGTACGCAAAGCATTAATGTATCCTAAAGAAGTGGCATCGGCATTGGCCAAAGTTCCTCCGTTTATAGCTCCACCTTTACGCATTTGAGCTTCGGCATACATCAGATAAGCATCGGCTAAACGAAATACCGGAAAATCAGTATCTACAAAATTTGAACTGCTTCCTGCAACACCTGCAACAGTTTTGTTCGACCATTTAGCCAAAACATACCCTTGACCATTAGTACTAATATTAGTAATATCAATAGGTCTAGAACCGCTAATTATAGTATTTCTAACATCAGCTGCATAATCAGAACCATCAAATTTTTGAACAAATTGTTTTCTTAATCTAAAGGCTCCGCCCCAACCTCCTACTCCAAAATCAGCTCCATTACTTTCTACAGAACCTACTTGACCATTGATAATTACAGTTGTAGCACCGTAATTTTGGGTTACACGTCCATCTGACTGTAGTGCAAAAATAATTTCTGGTGATGTATTATTATCAGCCTTAAAGTTATTTAAATAATTAGTGTTCAAAGCATAACCACTAGTTATAACTGTTGAACATTTTGTCATACACTCAGTATATTTTGGTGTTCCAATGTAAACCTCAGCATTCAAGTATATTTTTGCCAAAATCATATTGGCAACACCTTGATCTACTCGTCCATATTCGTTTGTTCTAGCTGCTTTTAAATTTGGCAAAACCGCATTCAATTCACTTTCTATGAAAGTAAAAAGCTGTTGTCTGTTGTATTCAGGACCTTGCGAGTTGATAGCCGAACTTTCATCATAAAAAGGTGCTTTACCAAACATATCCATTAAGTTATAATAAGCATAAGCTCTTAAAACTCTCACTTCGTTGCGGTACATATTTATGTTTGCAACATCGGTAGCATTTGTAATACCACGAGAGGTTAATTTTTCAGGAGCCGATTGACGTAAAAAGTCATTGGCAATAGCCACTTCGGCCATTGTTCTACTAAAAAATCCTAACAAAATTGGATTACTAGAACCCCAAGTATTTCTGTTTAATTCTGCTGTTCCTTCGTCATTTTCATAACTCCAAACCACTTCATCAGTGGTCATTTCTTGTAAATACCACAAGCAACGTCCAAACTGGCTGGTACCTGCATCTATCCCTTCTAAAAAGGAAGAACCAGCATCACCTGTTCCTGTCAAGGAAAGGTTTCCATAAACTCCTGCAAGTGCTTGCTTGTACCCTTCTGGGGTAGAGAAGAGTGCTTCTGGAGTTTTTACTGTACTGTCAGTAGAAATTACATCTAAATCTTGCGTACAAGATAATAATGTCACTAATGAAAATATAGATACTATTAAATTTATTTTTTTCATGTCTTTAGATTATTTTATTAAAATTTTATATTAGTACCAAATAAAAAGGAACGTTGTCTTGGATAAATAGCACCATCAACACCATTATTTATCTCTGGGTCTAAACCTGAATATTTAGTAATAACAAACACGTTTTGGCATCCTGCAGTTAATCTTAAAGATATTTTGTCATTGAACCATTTTGGGAAGGTATAACCTAAGGAAATGTTGTCCATTCTCAAGAAAGAAGCATTTTCAACATAAATATCAGATAAAACTACAGTTGATGTATTGTTAAATCCTGTATTCACTACAGAGGTAGGCAAATTAGTTATATCTGCACCTGTATTAAGCCTACCATATTGAGCTCGGCTAGCATTTACAGCATTAAATACGCTGTTGCCAATGTTGGAACGCAAGGCGAATGATAAATCAAATTTGTTATAATTCAAATTGGTTGTAAATCCTAAAACAAGTTTTGCATCTTGATTTTTGTAAATGTATTTATCATCGGCATTGATAACGCCATCACCGTTTGAGTCAGCATAAGCTCCTTCAATAGGCTTGCCACTTACATCATATAATTGTTTGTAAACCCAAAAAGAATCTGGAGCAAAACCTTCTTGATACACTTTTGCTTGAGTACCTGTTCCTGCAATATTATCGCCAGTTCTAATAATGGTGTGATAAATCAATTCGTCAATTTTTCTATCAAAATGGGTGGCATTGAAGTTAACATTCCAATTAAAATTATCTGATTTAATAATATCAGCATTTATCGTAAACTCAACACCTTTAGTAGTAAATTGACCTACGTTTTGAAATATAGCATTAGAAAAATTACTACCATCTGCTAATGGTCCTTTTACTAACAAATCTGAAGAAACTTTATAGAAAACATCTACACTACCATTTATTCTATTTTTGAATAGACCGTAATCTACCCCAGCATTATAAGTTGTGGTTTCTTCCCATTTAATTTGTTCGTTGTAAGCCGATGAAATGGCAATAGGAAGAGCTGTAGTTCCAAAAGTATATTGAGAAGAACCACTACCTGTAACATATTTTTGTAAATAAATATTAGCAGCATCACCTATATCTTGTTGTCCTGTAACACCCCAACCTACTCTTAATTTTAAATCAGACACGGTTTCGCTATCTTTAAAGAAATCATTGCTCGCTTTCCAAGCAAAAGAGGCAGCCGGGAAATTACCAAAACGATTCTCTTTAGCAAAACGTGAAGAACCATCACGTCTGTAAGACAAAGTCAATAAATACTTGTCATTATAGTTTAAATTAGTTCTAGCAAAATAACCTAACAATACTACTGGAGTTGCCACTTTATATTGTGGAAATCCTCCAACTCCTGTAGTTGGTAAATTAGGATCATTAAGATTCCCTTGTATATAAGTATTGCTTTCGAATTTTTGATAAGAATAACCACCTGTTAAATCGAAAACTAATTTATCGAAAGTTTTGTTATAGGCTAAAAAAGCATCAAATAATGTGTTTTTTCTATGACCTCTCGATATTTCATTAGTTCCGTAAGGGATATTATTATTAGAACCTGAAGAGGCTACATCTAGTCCTGCATATCTAGAAGTTTGACCATGAGTTTCATCAAAACCAACATTTACAACAGCTCTTAATTCTGGCAAAAAGTGCATTTTGTAATCTGCTTCAAAATTTCCAAAAAGACGATTACTATATCCTGTATTGTCCGTTTGAAGCAATTGAGCTACAGGATTTCGAGTAGTTTGAGGAGTTAAAGCTCCTGTTGCATGATTGTAATTTTCATAAAAATTAGCAAATTTTGAAGTATTGTCATACACTGGTTGTGTTGGGTCAAAATTTATTGCACTACTCTCTACTGCATCTGCAAAAGAGTTGTTTTCGTTACTATAATTGGCATTCAAACGCAATTTTAAGTGGTCTTGAAACAAAGTAGGATTCAAAGCTAAACCAACCGTATTTCTATTAAAAACATTAGTCAAACGCAAACCTTCTTGATAGGTCTTTCCAACTGTAAGACGAGTTGGTAATACGCCTAGCAAACTTCCTCTTACAGATACATTGGCATCAGTGTAGGTTGTTTGTCTATAAATTTCTTTTTGCCAATCGGTATTTGCATTCCCTAATCTAGAAAGCAAACTTGGATTTTGTTCTGTTACAACTTTTCTCAAAGTAGCGGCATCAAAAACATCAACTGTTTTAATTAAATTTCCTATTCCAAGCATAGAATTAAATTCTACCGAAAGGTTTTTACCTCCCTTTTTGGTCGTAATCAAAATAACCCCGTTAGACGCTCTAGAACCATAAATGGCAGTAGCAGAGGCATCCTTTAATATAGAGAAAGATTCTATCGTACTTGGATTTAATGAAGCCAAAAACGAAGTAGATCCTGTGCCTGTAGAGTTTTCTATTGGCAAACCATCAATTACGATCAATGGGTCGTTAGAAGCATTTAAAGAAGCTCCTCCTCTAATTCGAATAGTTGATCCAGAACCTGGAGCACCACCTCCAGCATTTACAGTCACTCCAGCAACACGACCGTTAAATAAATTATCCGCATTCACGGTAACTCCTTTATTAAAGTCTTTGGCTCCTAATACAGCTACTGCTCCTGTTGCATCTTTTTTCTTAACAGTTCCATAACCAACCTGAATAACAACTTCTTTCAACTGACTTGAATCTTCCTCAAGTTGTACCGAAATCGATTGCTGACTACTAAATACTATAGTTTCACTTTTGTAACCAACGAAAGAAAAAACGACTTTATCGCCTTTTTTAACATTTGATAATCTAAATTTTCCGTCTAGATCTGTCGAAGCACCAGTAGTGCTTCCTTGTACATTTACATTTACTCCTGGAATGGGCTGCCCTGTAATTTTATCAAGAACAGTTCCTCCTATTGTGTTCTGAGCTAGAACGCAAAAAGGCAGGAATAACAATAAAAATAACAACTTTTTGTAAATTGTTTTCATACTTTTAGTTTAAATTAATTTGGTTTTTGTTTAATATTACCTTTACTTCGAATAGTAAAATTAGATAATTATTAACACGCACAACAAAGGTAAAGCTTAAAACAGTTACGAAAACGTGATAGTGTTGAAAAGTTTTTGATTTTCTATAATTTTACAGCCCTAAAATTGCCATAATCTAAATAATATTTTATCTTTATTACGAAAATGATTTTTATCAAATTTTAATATGAAAAAAAAGGTAACCCTAAAGCAAATTGCAAAAGAACTAGATGTATCCATTTCGACCGTTTCAAAATCACTAAGAAACAGCCTTGAAATAGGAGAAGAAACTAGATTAAAAGTTCAGGCTTTTGCCAAATTTTATCACTACAAACCCAATAATATTGCACTAAGTTTAAAAAACAGAAAAACAAAAACCATCGGGATTATCATTCCAGAAATTGTTCATTATTTCTTCTCGACCGTTATCAACGGAATCGAACATGTGGCCAACGAAAATGGATATAGCGTAATTATCTGCCTGTCAGACGATTCTTTCGACAAAGAAGTCCTTAATATGGAAATGCTTGCCAATGGTAGCATCGACGGATTTATTATGTCACTCTCCAAAGAAACCCAATTCAAAGGCGATTTTCATCACATTACCGAAGTGATCAATCAAGGAATGCCGGTAGTAATGTTTGACCGAGTTACCAATGATATTCTTTGTGACAAAGTGATTATAAATGATGAATTAGCCGCGTATGAAGCCGTTCAAAATTTGATCGACAAAGGACGTAAAAAAATCGCCCTCGTAACCACAGTAGATTATGTGAGTGTAGGAAAATTTAGGACCGATGGCTACACAAAAGCCCTGAGAGATAACGGCTTACCTTTTGATGAAAATTTAATCATCAAAATAGAAAATGTGGACAATTGCGAAATTACAATCGCTCAATTACTTCAAGAAAAAGCGTTTGATGCCGTATTTGCTGTAAACGAACTTTTTGCAGTAACCATAATCAAAATAGCCCATAAAATGGGAATAAAAGTTCCAGAAGACTTAGCTGTTATTGCATTTACCGATGGAATTATTTCGAAATATTCGACTCCAACCATCACAACAGTAAGCCAAAACGGCGCAGAAATGGGAGCTGTTGCAGCAAAAATTTTAATCGAAAGATTAGAAGATGAAGATGAAGAATCTGAAGAAGAATTAGAAGAAATATACAAAACAGTGGTAATCGAAACCCATTTGATAGAAAGAGAATCCACTCTTTAAAATTCAATTTCAATGGCAATTTCAAAATTCAGTTTTTTCAATATTGCCATTGAAATAGACATTCCCACTAGCCTTCTAACTAAAACTTATTCACACTATTACGTTGTAGTTTTTGAAATAAATACTTTTCCAACTCCCGACTTCTAACTTCTAACTTCTTTTAATATATTTACACCATTCAAAACTTTTACTTTTACTTCGAAAAATGAGTTAAGTTTTGATAAGCAAGGTGCTTATCGTACATTTAAAACAATATACGATAATGAAAAAACCCAAATTAAGTTTTTGGCAAATCTGGAATCTAAGCTTTGGATTCCTAGGAGTACAAATTGGATATTCCCTTCAAAATGGCAACACCAGCAGAATATTAGAAGCTCTTGGAGCTGATGTTCATAGCATTGGTTATTTTTGGTTGGCGGCACCTCTAGCAGGTTTAATTGTTCAGCCCATCATTGGACTTTCAAGCGACAAAACCTGGACACGACTCGGACGGAGAATTCCATTTATTTTTTTTGGCGCAATTGTTTCGGCATTAGCTATGTTTTTTATGCCCAATGCCGAATATTTTACTTATTTGCTACCACCACTGATTTTTGGAGCTACAATGCTTCTTTTAATGGATACGTCCTTTAATGTTACTATGCAACCTTTTAGAGCTCTCGTTGGTGATATGGTCAATGACGAACAGAAAAATCTGGGCTATTCTTTGCAAAGTGCTTTGATTAATTTTGGAGCTGTTTTCGGTTCTTTACTGCCTTGGATTCTTGCCAAAGCTGGAGTGGCAAACGTGCCTGCTGCAGGTGAAAAAGTAGCAGCATCCGTAATCTGGTCTTTTTATATTGGAGGAACAATTCTATTGATAACTGTGCTTTGGACAGTTTTTAGAACCAAAGAATACGCACCAAAAGAACACGCTCAATACAACGACATCGACTTAGAAAATGTAACTGTAACTGAAAAAACAAGCATTATCAAATTGATTCAAAATGCTCCAAAAATATTTTGGCAATTAGGAATTGTACAATTCTTTTCTTGGTTTGCTTTATTTTTAATGTGGGTTTACACCACTAGAGCCATCGCCAATCAAGTTTGGGGTCCCGAAGCTTTAGATCCAAAATCTATTGGTTTCAACGAAGCTGGAGATTGGACTGGCGTATTATTTGCCTTTTACAGCGCAGTTGCGGCCTTATTTTCTTTACTTATTCCAACAATTGCAAAATCAATAGGCAGAAAAAAAACTTATAGCTTTTCACTTTTAATGGGCGGAATCGGCTTGGCTTCGATGTATTTTGTACACGACAAAACCATTTTATTACTTTCGATTTCTGGAGTAGGATTGGCTTGGGCAGCTATTTTAGCCATGCCTTACGCTATGCTTTCAGGTTCGCTACCAGCCGACAAAATGGGAGTTTATATGGGATTGTTTAACGCCACTATTACCATTCCGCAAATCGCTGCGGGGTTATTAGGAAGTACAATTATTGCTTTGTTTGGAGGTTTTCCAATGGCAATTATTGTTATTGCAGGAGTTTCCATGTTGATTGCCGGATTAGCAGTGTTTTTTGTTAAAGAACACATATCAACAGTTAAATAAAATTAAAAATAATAATGAATACAAAAGCATTTATATTCGACCTAGACGGCGTGATTGTTGACACCGCTAAATACCATTACTTGGCGTGGAAAAAAATTGCCAACGAATTAGGTTTCGAATTTACACACGAAAATAACGAATTATTAAAAGGAGTAAGCCGCGTGCGCTCGCTCGATATCATTCTAGAAATAGGAAAAGTTAATGCTTCGCAAGAAGACAAAAACAGATGGCTCATTCAAAAAAACGAAGATTATTTGTCCTATTTAGTCGATATGGACGAAAGCGAAATCTTGCCAGGAGTGATGCCGATTTTAAACTATTTGAAAGAACGCAACCAATTAATAGCATTAGGTTCAGCCAGTAAAAACGCTAGACCGATTCTCGAAAAAACAGGAACTCTTGCCTTTTTTGATGCTATCGTTGACGGAAATGACGTTTCGAATGCCAAACCCGATCCCGAAGTTTTCTTGCTTGCCGCCAAATTATTGAATACAAAACCCGAAGATTCGATTGTTTTTGAAGATTCGGTTGCTGGAGTTCAAGCCGCAAATATTGGTGGAATGATTAGCGTAGGAATTGGCGAAGCAACAACATTGCACGAAGCCAAGTATTTATTCAAAGATTTTACCCAAATGGATAAAACCTTTATAGACAATTTAATAAACAATTAAATGATTGAAAAAGAAGAATTCAAAAATCGAATTCTTTAAATTTTTCAACTATTAAACAAAAAGAAGAAATGAACCAAGATTATATAAAACCAGATAATTGGTCCATCATTGAAGAGGGATTTGATGCAGAGAGCGTAAAATCGTCCGAAAGTCTTTTCAGCATTGGCAACGGTGCGATGGGACAACGCGCGAATTTTGAAGAAAATTACACTGGAGAAACTTTTCAAGGAAGTTATATCGCAGGAATTTATTATCCCGATAAAACCAAAGTAGGTTGGTGGAAAAATGGCTATCCAAAATATTTTGCTAAAGTATTAAACGCTCCAAATTGGATTGGAATTGACATTGAAATCAACGATGAAAACCTAGATTTGAATACGTGTACGGAAGTAAAAAACTTTCGTCGTGAATTGAATATGAAAGAAGGTTGGTACAATCGCTCATTCGAAGCCACTTTACAAAACGGAACCGAAATTGGTGTGAATATTCGTCGTTTTCTATGTATGAATTTAGACGAAGTGGGCGTTATCAATTATGAAATCACCGCTATAAACAAAGACACCAAAATTGTTTACAAACCTTATGTTGATGCTGGTGTAACCAATGAAGATGCCAACTGGGAAGAAAAATTCTGGGAACCATTGGATGTAAAAAGAAGTGGAAACGAAGCTTTTGTAACTGCTCAAACCTTCAAAACCCATTTCAAGGCCACTACTTTTATGCAAAACAGCATTTTTGTAAATGGTAAAAACGGCAACATTTCTCCATCCAATATTAAAACTGGAACAGACAAAATTCAATTTTCGTTCGATGTTATCATTGCAAAAGGACAAAAATCGTCCATCCAAAAAATAGGAGGTTACACGGTTTCTATGAATCACGAAAACACTATTTCTGCGGCAGAAAATGCTATAAAAGCGGCTTTAGCAAAAGGATATGACCAATTATTAGAAGAACAAATCGAAGCTTGGGCTAAAATTTGGGAAATGTCAGACATCACCATCGAAGGCGATGTAAAAGCGCAACAAGGCATTCGTTTCAATATTTTTCAATTGAATCAAACCTATTCTGGCAAAGATTCTCGTTTGAATATTGGTCCAAAAGGATTTACTGGCGAAAAATACGGTGGCTCGACTTATTGGGATACCGAAGCCTACTGTATTCCATTCTATATGGCTACAAAAGACCAACAAGTCGCCAGAAATTTATTGACATACCGATACAATCAATTGGACAAAGCCATTGAAAATGCGAAAGACAATTTGGGTTTTACAAACGGAGCCGCTTTGTATCCAATGGTGACCATGAATGGCGAAGAATGCCACAACGAATGGGAAATCACGCACGAAGAAATCCACCGAAATGGAGCGATTGCTTTTGCGATTTTCAATTACCATCGTTTCACTGGCGATTACAGTTATATCCCAGAAAAAGGTTTGGAAGTGTTGATTGGAATTGCCCGTTTTTGGCATCAAAGAGCTAATTTTTCTACAAACAAAAATCAGTATGTAATTCTTGGAGTTACAGGTCCAAACGAATACGAAAACAACGTTAACAATAACTTCTACACTAATTTTATTGCAAAATGGTGTATCGATTATGCACACGAACAAATTCTGAAAGTGTCATTAGAATATCCATCAGACCATAAACGCATCATCGAAAAAGTAAAATTATCGGATGCTGAATTGCAAGATTGGAAAAAAGTTTCGGGCAATATGTACTTTCCGTATTCAGAAAAACACGGAGTTTATTTACAGCAAGATGGTTTTTTAGACAAACATTTAGTACCTGTAAAAGATTTAGACAAATCACAACGACCAATCAACCAAAAATGGTCATGGGATAGAGTTTTGCGTTCGCCTTACATCAAACAAGCCGACACTTTACAAGGGTTTTACTTCTTCGAAGATCATTTCACAACGGAACAATTAAAGAAACATTTCGATTTTTACGAACCGTTTACCGTTCACGAAAGTTCGCTTTCGCCTTGCGTGCATTCCATTCAAGCGGCAAAATTAGATAAGATAGATTTGGCTTATACTTTCTACCTAAGAACCTCACGTTTAGATCTTGACGATTACAACAAAGAGGTTGAAGAAGGTTGCCACATCACCTCGATGGCAGGAACTTGGATGAGTATTGTAGAAGGTTTTGGCGGAATGCGTGTAAAAAATGACGCGCTACATTTCTCTCCAAAAATCCCAAAAGAATGGACTGGTTATACCTTTAAAATCAATTTCAGAAACCAGATTTTGAAAGTACAAGTAAATCATGAAGAAACAAAATTCTCCCTCGAAGGCACTCAAGAATTGACTGTTTTTGTCAATGAAGAAACTATTTTGGTGAAACCAAATCAATAAATAAAAATATAAAATAAACATATAAGGCATTTAAGTTCATTTAAGTTTCTCTTGAATTTTCTTATTTGCCTTATCGGTTTTGAAAAAGGTTGAAATAAATTTAATTATTTGTCAAATGAAAAAACTATTTTTATTGTTCTTAATTTTTACGACCTCAACTATGTTCGCACAAATCGAAAGAATAGAACCCCCTTTTTGGTATGCCGGGATGAAAAATCCCGAATTACAAATCATGTTTTATGGCAAAAACATTGCGAAATATAATGTTTCTACCACCAATTCTATTCCCATTACAAAAGTGGAGCGAACATCAAATCAAAATTACATTTTCGTTACCATTAATACCAAAAATATACCTCCAAAAGAGTTTTATTTCCTTTTTAATGAGAATAACAAAGTAGTTTTTACCAAAAAATATACGCTAAAACAACGAAGAGAAAACTCGGCCGAACGCAAAAGTTTTGATGCTTCGGATATGATGTATTTGATAATGCCAGATCGATTTTCTAACGGCAATTCTAATAACAACAGCGATGCCTCAACCACCGAAAAATACAACCGAGAATTACCCGAAGGACGACACGGAGGCGACATTCAAGGCATTATCAATCATTTAGATTACATCAAAGAACTCGGCGCAACAACCCTTTGGATTACACCACTTTGCGAAGACAACGAAGCCGTATATTCCTACCATACCTACGCCCAAACCGATGTTTACAAAATTGATCCTCGCTACGGAACCAACGAAGATTATGCTCGATTAGCAACTGAAATGCACAAAAAAAACCTGAAATTAGTGATGGATTATGTCACCAATCACTGGGGAATGCAGCATTGGATGATGAAAGATTTGCCCACCCAAGATTGGATTCATCAATTTGAAAATTTCACACAAACCAATCATAGAAGAACTGTCATTCACGACATAAATGCGTCTAAAATTGACACCAAAGTCTGTATGGACGGCTGGTTTGCTCCATCGATGCCCGATTTGAATCAAACCAATCCATTGGTTTTAAATTATCTTACTCAAAATGCTATTTGGTGGATTGAATCATCTAATTTAGATGGATTTAGAGTGGATACCTACAATTATGCCGATCCTGTAGCCATCACAAAATGGACCAAAGCCATCACCGACGAATATCCAAATTTTAATATCGTTGGCGAAATTTCGATGCGCGATCAAGCTCAACTTTCCTATTGGCAAAAAGACAGTCCGATAGGTAAAATCCAGAATTTTAATTCCCATTTACCCAGCGTAATGGATTTTAATTTATCAGATGAATTATTACAAGTTTTCAATGTAGATGAAGGAAAGTGGGGACTTGGAATGGACAAAATCTATGATAATTTCACCAATGATTTTCTGTTTCCAAACCCCAACAATTTGTTGATTTTTGCCGAAAATCACGACACGCATCGTATCAATCACATCTATCAAAACGATCTTCGAAAATACAAAATGGCGATGGCATTAATAGCCACTTCAAGAGGAATTCCACAAACCTATTACGGTTCCGAAATTGGAATGGCAGGAAACAAAGACAAAGGTGATGCCGATATTCGTCAAGATTTCCCCGGCGGATGGCAAGGCGACACAAACAATGCCTTTACCAAAGAAGGACGAACCGACATACAAAATGACTATTTCAATTTTACTTCCAAACTCTTCAATTGGAGAAAAAACAAATCGGTCGTTCATTTCGGAAAAATGACGCACTACATTCCAGAAAACAATACTTATGTCTATTTCAGACACAATGCAACTGAAATCGTGATGGTTGCATTCAACAACAGCAACGAAACCAAAACACTAAAAACGGATCGCTTTGCCGAAAATATTGGGAATTTCAAAACGGGGAAAAACGTTATTACTGACAACACAATTGACGTGACTAAAGAAATTACTTTAGAACCAAAATCAGTTTTGATATTGGAATTGGAATAATCGATTCACAACTACCAAAACCCGACAGGTTTCAAAAACCTGTCGGGTTTAAATACAAAAACAATGAAAAAATTACTTTTCTTATTATTCATAAGCTCGCTTTCCTTTGCCCAAAACGCAAACAGGAAATACATTTCTCAAGACTTAAAAAAAGAAGGCTTAGAAATAAAAACTTCCGATGGAATTTATTTTATAAAATTCAAAACTGATAAGATAGCCGAAGTTCAATTTACTCCAAATGGACAAACCAACAATCAAGAATCCCAAGCGGTTGTATTGAATGACGAAGAAATTCTTTATGACGGTCAATTCTCCAAAAATTCTTCAAAAATTTCCTCTAAGAATATCACTATTGAAGTTGTTCATAGCCCATTCCAAATTAAATATTTTGACAAAAAAAATAATTTAATTCTTTCCGAAAAAAACGGCTACTCCAAAAAAGAAAATTCGGAGACTTTAGATTTTAATCTCGACCAAACCGAAATGCTTTACGGTGGCGGTGCAAGAGTTTTGGGGATGAATCGTCGCGGGAATCGTTTGCAATTGTACAATCGCGCCAGTTACGGTTACGAAACCCACGCCGATTTGATGAATTTCTGCATTCCAATGGTGTTGTCGTCGAAAATGTACGCCGTACATTTTGACAATTCTGCTATTGGCTATTTGGATTTAGACAGCAAAAAAGACAATACTTTGGCTTACGAAACTATTTCTGGTCGAAAAACTTACCAAGTTATTGTGGGCGATTCTTGGACGGATTTGATTTCAAATTACACCGATTTAACCGGAAAACAACCTTTGCCGGCTCGATGGACTTTGGGAAATTTTTCCAGTCGTTTTGGCTATCATTCACAAGAAGAAGTCGAGAAAACCATCAAGAAATTCGAAGACAACCAAATTCCAGTCGATGCCATAATTCTCGATTTGTATTGGTTTGGCAAAGAAATGAAAGGCACAATGGGCAACTTGGATTGGGAAAAAGAAACCTTCCCGAATCCTGAAAAAATGATGGCCGACTTGAATGCGAAAGGGATAAAAACCGTCCTGATTACCGAACCTTTTGTCTTGACCACTTCCAAAAAATGGCAGGAAGCCGTGGACAAAAAAGTGGTGGCAACAGATAATACAGGAAAACCTTTTACTTATGATTTCTATTTTGGAAACACGGGAATCATCGATATTTTCAAACCCGAAGGAAAGGATTGGTTCTGGAATGTTTACAAACGATTAATCCATCAAGGCGTTAGCGGACTATGGGGCGATTTGGGCGAACCCGAAGTTTTCCCTTCCGAAGCCATAACTGCTGGCGGAAAAGCCGATGAAGTTCATAATATTTACGGACACAACTGGGCAAAATTAATCGCCGACGGTTACAAAAAAGATTTCCCAAATCAACGTCCGTTTATATTAATGCGCGCTGGATATTCAGGTTCGCAACGTTTCGGAATGATGCCTTGGTCTGGCGACGTGAGCCGTACTTGGGGCGGATTGCAATCGCAAACCGAGATTTCCCTCCAAATGGGAATGCAAGGAATGGCCTATATGCACTCGGATTTGGGTGGTTTTGCAGGCGATTATTTCGACAACGAATTATATCTTCGTTGGTTGCAATACGGCGTTTTTCAACCGATATTTCGTCCTCACGCCCAGGAAGAAGTCGCTTCGGAAGTGGCTCGAAAAGACATCATAACCAAAGCAAAAGCCAAGAAACTAGTGGAATTGCGTTACCAACTTTTACCGTATAACTACACTTTGGCTTTCGAAAACAGCCAAAAAGGAACTCCTTTGATGCGACCTTTATTTTTTGAAGAACCCAACAACACCAAATTATTGACCGTTTGCGAAACCTATCTTTGGGGAAATGATTTTTTGGTTACACCAATTACAAAAGCTGGTGTGACTTCAACTTCGATTTATTTTCCAAAAAACAACAACTGGTTTGATTTCTATACCGATAAAAAACAATTGGCTGGAACCACTTCAAACATTGCGGTTGTCGAAGACCACATTCCTGTTTTTGTTCGTGGTGGTGCTTTCATTCCGATGATAAAAACCATTCAAAACACATCCCAATATTCATTAAAAAACTTCGATTTGCATTATTATTTTGATGCGAAAACAGCTCAAAACTCTGCAAAATTATATAATGACGATGGAACAACGGCAAACGCTTTCGAAAAAGGAGCATTTGAAGTATTGAATTTCAATGCCAATTCCAATAGTAAAACAGTGTCCATCAAATGGAATGCAGAAATCGGGAAAAACTTTCAACCATCAGACAAAAATGTTGCGCTAATTGTTCACAACATAAAAGCAAAATCAGTGACTGTAAACGGAAAATCAATTGATTTTAAAACCGTTAAAAACAATATAGAAATTCCGGTTTCTTGGAAAAAAGGAACTGAAGTTGAAATCAAAATACAATTATAAAATGAAAAACAATATCTTATTTTCAATCGCATTTCTTTCGTTGCTTTTCGCCAGTTGTTCTTCAACAAAAACAGCCAAAACAGCCTCGAAAACTCCTTTTGTTTGGGAGAATGCCAATGTGTATTTTCTACTCATCGACCGATTTAATAATGGCGATAAGACGAATGATTATAATTACAACCGAAACAAACCAACGGCAAAATTACGTGGTTTTGAAGGAGGCGATATTCGAGGCGTGATTCAAAAAATAGACGAAGGTTATTTCGAAAAACTAGGAATAACTGCTATTTGGATGACCCCTGTTGTAGAACAAATTCACGATGGTGTTGATGAAGGAACTGGGTTTACTTATGGATTTCACGGGTATTGGACAAGAGATTGGACGGCATTAGACCCCAGTTTTGGAACCAAAAAAGACTTGGCCGAATTGGTTCAAAAAGCACACGCCAAAGGCATTCGTATTTTGTTGGATGCTGTAATTAATCATACTGGGCCTGTAACTGCTGAAGATACTGTTTATCCAAACGATTGGGTCCGAACCTCGCCAAAATGTACTTACACATCCTATGACACTTATATCAATTGCACCCTGGTCGAGAATCTTCCAGATGTAAAAACCGAAAGCAATAAAACCGTAGGCTTACCTCCTTTTCTGATTGAAAAATGGAAAAAAGAAGGTCGTTACGAACAAGAAATAGCCGAATTGGATGCTTTTTTCGCAAAAACAGGCTATCCTCGTGCTCCAAAATATTACATTATGAAATGGCTTTCGGATTACATCACCGATTATGGAATTGATGGCTATCGAGTAGATACGGCGAAGCACACTTATGAAGATGTTTGGGCCGATTTCAAGAAAGTTTGCGACCAAGCTTTTGCCGATTTCAAAAAAAATAATCCTGAAAAAGTATTGGATAACAATCCTTTTTTCACGGTTGGCGAAGTCTATGGTTATAATATTGGCGCAAAAAAATTATTTGATTTTGGAGACAAAAAAGTGGATTATTTCGCAAATGGTTTTACCGGTTTAATCAATTTTGATTTTAGAAACGAAGCCAAAATGAATTATGAAGAACTGTTTTCAAAATACAATTCGATTCTTCAAAATGACTTGAAGGGGAACACGGTGATGAACTATATTTCTTCGCACGACGACAGTTATCCGTATGACAAAAAACGAGAAAAAACATTGGAAAGCGGTACAAAATTATTGCTTGCTCCAGGAATTTCGCAAGTGTATTATGGCGATGAAAGTGCTCGACCACTAGACATTTCGGGAACTACAGGCGATGCGACCTTGCGTTCAATGATGAATTGGGATGACATCAAAACCAATCCCGAAACCCAAAAAGTGCTTTTGCATTGGCAAAAACTAGGCAATTTTAGAAAAAATCATCCAGCTATTGGTGCTGGAATTCATCAAGAAATTTCGGCAAGTCCTTATGTTTTTAGCCGAACATTTACCAAAGAAAATTTTACAGACAAGGTAGTTATTGGTTTGGATTTACCAAAAGGACAAAAGGAAATTTCGGTTGGAACTATTTTCGAAAACGGGACAAAATTGAAAGAAGCCTATTCCGGAAAAGAAACCATAGTTTCGAATGGAAAAGTAACTATCGACACCGAATTTGATATTATTTTATTGGAAAAATAATCCAATCGCAAAATTTGTAAAATAAATTAAAACAGCCACTGATTCACAGATTTTAATAGAAACTTATTTTTTAGTAAATCAGGCAACTTTATGTTGAAATATTTATAAAATCAGTGAATCTGTGGCAAAATAACTTTTGCGTTTGCCTAAAGTAAATTTAATGCTCTTAGAACTTTGCGTTTTTTCTTAATTACCTTTGCGGTAAATTGGATGCAAATGAATCAACTTCTAAAAATAGGGCATCGTGGTGTCAAGGGACACGAACCCGAAAATACTTTAATCTCTTTTCAAAAAGCGATTGATTTGAAAGTGGACGGCATCGAACTCGACGTACATTTGAACTCTGATGGTGAAATAATAGTCATTCACGACGAAACTATTGACAGAACTACCAATGGAAAAGGTCTTGTAAAAAATTTTTCTTCTTTGCAATTAAAACAATTTGGAATTCCAACCTTATCTGAAGTTTTATACTTAATTGACAAACAATGTTTTGTCAATATTGAACTCAAAGGAATTGGAACTGCCAAACCTGTTGCAAAATTAATTGCTCTTTTCATTTCCCAAAAAAACTGGAATCACACTGATTTTCTAGTTTCCAGTTTTGATTGGAAAATGCTAGAAGAAATTCATTTATTGAATCCAAAAATCCGAATTGGTGTTTTGACTGAAGAATCTGTTGACTTAGCTTTGGCTTTCGCCAAAAAAATAAAAGCCTATTCCATTCATCCTGATTATAGATTGCTAACAAAAGAAAATGTAGCTTTGATGCAAGAAAACGAATTCGAAGTTTATCCTTGGACTGTGAATCCAAAAGAAGACATTCAAAAAATAAAATCATTCAACGTAAACGGAATCATTTCCGATTTTCCTGATAAAATATGAACCAAAATTTTGACATAATAATTGTAGGCGGTGGCGCAGCGGGATTTTTTACGGCAATCAATATTGTGGAGAAAAATCCGAAGCTGAAAGTAGCTATTTTGGAACGGGGAAACGAAGTGTTATCTAAAGTACGAATTTCTGGCGGCGGAAGATGCAATGTGACCCACGCCTGTTTTGAACCCAACGAATTGGTAAAATTTTATCCGCGTGGCGAAAAAGAATTGCGCGGGCCTTTCCATCAATTTTGCTCTGGCGATACGGTGGAATGGTTCAGTAATCACGGAGTAGAACTGAAAATCGAGGATGATGGAAGAATGTTTCCCGTTTCGAATTCTTCGCAAACCATCATTGATTGCTTTATTGAAGCCACTCAAAAACTCAAAATTACTGTTTTGACTGGGCAAAGTCTAAAATCGATTTTCAAAAAAGAAAATTTTTGGAAAATAGAAACCCAAAGCAATAATTTTACAGCCGAAAAAATAATTCTCGCTACGGGAAGCAATCCAAAAATTTGGGAAATGGTGCAAACTTTGGGGCACACCATCGTAACTCCAGTTCCTTCCTTATTCACCTTCAACATCAAAGATTCGAGAATAAAGGAATTGCCTGGAGTTTCGGCACAAGTTTCAGTAAAAGTCAAAGACACAAAACTTACCTCAACTGGACCATTGTTAATCACGCATTGGGGAATGAGCGGCCCAGCTATTTTGAAATTATCGGCTTGGGGAGCCCGAATACTATCTGAAAAAAAGTATCAGTTCACCATTTTTGTTAATTGGTTGAATGATTTGGACGCTGAAGATTCCGAAAAAATCCTTAAAAATCTAAAGCAAGAACACGCCAAAAAAATGGTTTCTAAGAAATCACCATTCGAAATCACCAACCGCCTTTGGGAAAGTTTGGTTTTAGCATCGAGTATTTCTGCCGAAACCAAATGGGCTGATTTATCTAAAGTTCAAATGCAAAATTTGGCCAATCAATTGACGAATTCTAGTTTTCAGGTAAATGGTAAAAGTACTTTCAAGGAAGAATTTGTCACCGCTGGCGGTATTGATTTAAAGGAAATCAACTTCAAAACGATGGAAAGCAAATTACACAAAAACCTTTATTTTGCTGGCGAAATCGTGAATATTGATGCTATTACTGGAGGTTTTAACTTTCAGAATGCTTGGACAAGCGGGTTTATTTTGGCGAGCAATTTATAATACAAATGTCCTGATTCAAACTCTAACTGGTTTTGCTTTATCAATTCAACTGCCAAATATTAACATTCGAAATTGCATAAGCACTGAGCAAAAGCATATAAAGGCGATAAATAGATTATCAAAAATGATTTAATTTGACTTTTTAACAACGCAATAATTTCTTCTTTTTCTTTAATGCGTAATTCGTATTGTTCTATCAACTTTTCGTCAATTGAAACCGTTTGATTGATGGTAGTTTCTTCTCCAAACAAATATGCAACACTGCTTTCCAGCAACTTCGAAATTTTAACAATTTCATTAGGCGCAAATGGAATTTCCCCTTTTTCTCTTCGGCTATATTGTGATTGGTCTAAACCCAACTCGAATGCTAGATACCCTTGAGATAGTTTTTTTTCATCTCTAATAGCTTTGATTGTTTCGTGTAGCTGCATCTTTATTTGTAAGGATTATCAATTATGTTTAATTCACATAACAAATGTTGTTTTCACATTTGCCTCATACAAATATATGCTTTTCTTTGAAAGAAAAAAATTACTTACACAAATAAGTAAAAAAATAAAGCTGGTACAACAATAACAACTAATCCATTAACGTTTAACTATTTAACCTTTTAAAAAAATAAATAATTATGAAATCGAAAAAAATTAGCCTCAGATTTAAAAATCAATTGCTATTGAAGTGTTTTGCAATAGCACTTGTGTTCTTTAGTATGTCTTGTTCTAAAGATTCTTATGAATCATTAAGCAGCAATAATAGCGCTTTTGCAAAGAAAGTATTAGCAGATCCTCTTTTTGAAAATCTGGACAAAGCTTCTTATGAAGTAAAAATAAATGCCCTTAAATATGGTGGCGAAAAAATAGACCAAAATTTAGCCGCAATTCTTACAGAAGACATAAAAAACAATAAAATAACATCACAAGAAGAGTTAGTAAAGCGCAAAGAAGCAATAGGCTATAAGGACTATGATCTTCGGTCAAAAACAAGAATGGAATATGCAATGGCCTATTTAGCATTAATGAAAAAATATCCAGAATTAGCTCAAAACAAGGCGGCTTTTTCAGAGTTTTTAGCAAAAAACAGTAAACACCAAATATCATTTGAAACCTCCCGAAAATTATTAGCCGAAAATAAAAACTCTAGAATGTATGTTGAAAAATAAAATAAATAATAAATTCGGAATACTAATTATGTTGATTTTCTCAACGAGTTTTGTTAGTGCACAACCTCCAGCGCCGACAGCTGAAAGTTGTTATGCAAAATGGCTAGAGGGTATGACTATTGTTAATTCTACTTCGTATAGTGCAGAATGTGATGCTATGATACCATATATGCCAGAAGTTTCGAACCCTCCAACTGTTGAAGAATTTTTAGTTTTTACTCTATGGTATGAAGAGTGGAGTAATTGTGATATGGTAGCCGAATATCGATATCAACAGGATGTTGATTTAGTTAATACAGCGTATGATGAATGTATTGCACGAGTACCTGACCCTGAGGAAGAAAACTAAACAAAGAATAATTAAAATTTTCAATTATAAAAAAAAACAAACCCCGTTAGTTTTAAACTCTAACAGGGTTTGTTTTATTTTACAATTTTCCTATCGATTCATATTTTGCATTTCACTAATAAAAGTATCTAAATCTACTTTTTTATCCACTAATGCCAATGCTTTATTTACTATATAATTGACATTAGCAGTAGTAAATCCTAGGGCTATAGCGAATTTTCTCAAAAGCGTTTCTTGCTTATCGCCTAGATGATGATCGTGATGCACCACTCTCGAAATATTGTATAAACTCTCCAACCTTTCAACATATAAATAAGGTGGATTTAATGGATATTTCAAAGGATTCTTCAAAATCTCTTTATATTCTTCCTCAGAAATATCAAGTTTTATCGCTAATTTGTCTAAAAACTTTTTCTCATCGGGATCAAATTCCCCATCTGCATACAAAACACGTACTACCGCAGAAAAACGTCCTTTTACTCGGTGTTTAAATTCACTATCAAATAATTCAGCTATTGACATAATAAACAGATTTTAAAGTTGTCCTATAAAGATACAACTTATTTCGATTTTTTCAAATACCAAAATCAATATTTTCATATGAATTTCTCTGCTTAGATAAAATAAGTGAAGCAAGAAATGCTTTTAACAGTATCCTATAAAACTAATTTCAAAATAAATTGTAAGTTTGACAACCCCTAATCTTATAAAACAATTATTAATGTCAGAATTTTGGATTTTTTTCGAAAAAGGCTTGCGGCATATACTAGACCTAACTGCTTATGACCACATATTATTTCTAATGGCTTTGACAATTCCGTATGCTTTCAAAGACTGGAAAAAATTATTGCTTTTAATAACCATTTTTACCGTTGGTCACACATTAGCATTGCTTTTGTCTGTTTATGGAATTGTGATTATGAAAGTCAATTTGGTCGAATTTTTAATTCCGATAACCATTCTAATCATCGCTTTTTTTAATCTTTTCACGGCAGGAAAATCTTCAAAAGGCGAAAGCATTAGTGTTATTGGTTTTGTAACTTTGTTTTTTGGAATCATCCACGGTTTGAGTTTTGCGGGATATTTTAAAACCTTAGTAAGCGGTTCGTCACAGTCAAAATTATTGCCCATAACTGAGTTTTCATTAGGGATAGAAGCATCACAAATAGTTGTGGTTTTTATTGTATTGATAGTTTCGTATATTGTTCAAACGGTCTTTAGATTTTCAAAACGCGATTGGACACTCGTAATGTCGTCATTTATCATCGGAGTTGTTTTGCCAATGATCGTTTCGACTAAAATTTGGATTAGATAAAATTAAAAATGGAAAAGAAAAAATTAAATAAATACGACAAAGCCTATCTTCGAATTGCCAAAGAATGGAGCCTTTTGTCCTATTGCAAACGCAAACAAGTGGGTGCTATAATCGTTAGAGATAAAATGATTATTTCTGACGGATACAATGGAACGCCTTCTGGTTTTGAAAATTGCTGCGAAGATGAAGCAGGTTTAACCAATTGGTATGTGCTTCACGCAGAAGCAAATGCAATTCTAAAAGTAGCCAAATCTACCCAAACTTGCGAAGGAGCAACGCTTTATATCACGCTTTCTCCTTGTAAAGAATGTAGCAAATTAATTCACCAATCAGGCATAAAAAGAGTGGTTTATCAATTAGGTTACCGAGACACTTCTGGAGTTGATTTTCTAGAAAAAGCAGGTGTAATAGTAGAACAAATTGAAGTTTTAGACTAAAATGAAAACAAACCATAAATACCTTCCAATACTCCTTTTTGCAACACTTGCCTTTGGAATTCTTTTGGGTGGATGGCTGAATTTTCCTGGGCAAAATCAATTTTTGGCTAAAAACAATTCTAAAAACAAACTCAATAAATTACTTGATTTTATTGACAACGAATATGTCGATAAAGTAAACGCTGACACCATTACCAATCGAGCAATCGACAACATTTTGGCACAATTGGATCCGCATTCAGTCTATATTCCACCCAGCGAGCAAGCTCAAGTAGCCGAAAGTATGCGTGGCGAATTTGTGGGAATTGGAGTGAATTTCTATATGTATAAAGATTCTGTTGCGATAATAAAACCAGTCGAAAATGGGCCTTCGGAAAAAGCTGGGATTCAATCTGGCGACCGAATTCTTTATGCCGACAAGACCAAATTGTTTGGACGAAAATTACCCACAGATAGTTTGTTTTCTAAACTAAAAGGAAAAGAAGGTTCCGAAATTTTAGTCACCGTTTATAGAAAATCCGAAAACAAAAAAATAAACATTAAGATCAAACGAGGTGTCATTCCTATAAAAAGTGTGGATGCAGCCCTACTTTTGAACCCAACTACAGGTTACATAAAAATTAATCGATTTGCCGAAAGCACTTTCGACGAATTCAAAACGGGTTTGACACAACTGAAAGAAAAAGGCATAAAATCACTCGTTATCGATCTTCGTGACAATGGCGGTGGCTATCTCGAGCAAGCTGTGGCGATTGCCGATGAATTTCTATCAGACAAACAATTAATTGTTTTCACCAAAGACAAAAAAGGTACTTTGGAAAAAACTTACGCCACAAATAAGGGCAGTTTCGAGAACGGAAAATTATTTGTTTTAATCAACGAAAACAGTGCATCGGCGAGCGAAATTTTGGCGGGAGCCATTCAAGATAATGATAGAGGAACTATTGTAGGTCGTCGTTCTTTTGGAAAAGGATTGGTACAAAGAGAAATGGATTTTGAAGATGGATCAGCCGTTCGATTGACCATTGCTCGCTATTATACTCCAACAGGACGATCGATACAAAAACCCTATACAAAAGGTACCGAAGATTATTTAAAAGAATCTGAATCGCGTTTTAAAAGCGGAGAATTGTATCATAAAGACAGCATAAAAACACCAAACACACCCAAATTTAAAACACCAAAAGGCAAAATCGTATATGGTGGTGGCGGAATTGTTCCCGATATTTTTGTCCCTCTTGAATTGGAATCGAGCAAAGAACACACGGCTTATTTATTGCAAACAGGAATTTTGGGCCAATTTGTTTTTGAGCAGTTAGACCACAACCGAAACGCTTTTAAAGGATTGACTTTTGAGCAATTTATACTCAAAATGAAAGGAACTGATTTATATTTAAACGCTTTTCAAAAACACCTTTTCAAGAATGGCATAAATATGAGTTTAGACAATAACAAAGATTTAGTAAAACGCTATTTGGCAGCAGAATTTGCACGACAATTATTCGATGAAAATAAATTTTATGAAATGGTGTTGAAAAAGGACGCAATGATTGATGCTGTTTTGAAGTGAATCTTTTAGCTACTTCTTAATACTATCGTGAACTTGCGTATGATTGCCCTCGTTCCATAAAGTCAGAATATCGGTAGCAACAGCAGCTCCACTTCCCGCAGCAATCGCTACTTGGCTTCTTAATCCAGCAAGTGTTCCAGTTACATAAATGCCGTCTGCTACTTTGTGGTCGTTGTTTTGGAGTTGAATTCTTTGTTTTTCGGCTGGTGCTTTTTGATGAGGCATCACAAAATTCATTAAACCTTCGATGGCAAATGTATTGGCAGCACCAATTCCTACCACAATGGTTTTAGATTTATAGGTATTCTTATTTGTAGTAATGGTAAATTCAGGCGATTGGCCTTCAATCTTAAGAACTTTTTCGCTTGAAATTTGAGTAATATGAGGATACGTTTCAGATAAATGTTGAATACTTTCGACCAGTAAATCGGCACCTAATTTGCCTGGAGAAATTCCGTAAACATTATTTAAAACCGCTTCTTGAAGATTAGAATTTTTCTGATGAGCAATAATTCCAATGGTTTTATCAGTAACAAAAGGTTTGTTCTTGGCAGAACCCAAAACCAAAGCACAAGACATTCCAGAAACGCCTCCGCCAATAATTAACACATCAAACATTAGAATTTATCGTTCATTTTTTCTTCGATGCTTTTTGACATTCTAAATATCAATAGAATCAAAATAGCACAAAATGAAGCCGCAATTCCAATAACAGCAATCATACTGTTGCCTTCAAAAGGATTTTTAAAGTCAATCAGGCTAATATTGAAAAGGATTAGCCCAATAGCTAAAACGACCAATATATTTGTAAAAAGTTTCATTTTGTATGTTTTTTGAAAATTGCTGGGTAAATGTATAAAAATTTAATTTAGAGAAACAAATCTTTAACATTACCAGCAAATAATTTAACAGCTATAGCCAAAAGAACCACTCCAAAAGCCTTTCTTATCACTCCCAAACCATTTTTTCCTAACATTCTTTCGATTTTGGCTGATGATTTCAAAACGATATAAACCACAATAATATTCAAAACTATGGCAATAAGAATATTTACAGTTTGATATTGTGCTTTTAATGACAATAAAGTCGTCATTGTTCCAGCTCCTGCAATCAACGGAAAAGCAATAGGAACAATCGATGCCGAACTGGATTCTTCGTCGCGATAAATGCGAATTCCTAAAATCATTTCAAGAGCCAAAAAGAACAATACAAAAGAACCTGCAACGGCAAATGAATGCACATCAATACCAATCAAATTTAACAATTCTTCACCAACAAATAGAAAAACAATCATAATCATTCCTGCAACAATAGAGGCTTTCTCTGATTCTATATGCCCGTGTTTGGACTTCAAATCGACCATAACAGGAATTGTTCCCACAATATCAATCACAGCAAAAAGCACCATTCCTACAGTCGCAATTTCTTTCAAATCCAATTCCATATTTCATAATTTTATGAAGCAAAAGTAGTGTATTCTATGCGATTAACTCATAAATAAGGGTTAATTTTTAGCAAAACCATCAAACACATCGACCAACAACAACAGTTTTAAACTAAACTATTTTATGATAATGGAATTATTTTTGAATTAAAAAACTAAAAATTTAACAGTCAAAATTCAGAATTGAAACCTATATTTGCAAAATGTTTCAACTAGGAAAAACCATCGTATCGGAAGATATTCTCGAAAAAGAATTTGTTTGTAATTTATCAGCTTGCAAAGGGGCATGTTGCGTCGATGGAGATGCTGGCGCACCATTAAGCGAAGCCGAAACCAAAATTATGGAAGCCATTTATCCAAAGGTAAAACCATTTCTACGCAAAGAAGGCATTGCAGCCATCGAAGCACAAGGAACTTGGACCAAAGGCACCGAGGGCGATCTAGAAACACCTTTAATTGACAATAAAGATTGCGCATACGTCATCTTTGACGGAAAAACTGCATTATGCGGAATCGAACAAGCCTACAATCAAGGAATCGTGGACTGGAAAAAACCTGTTTCTTGCCACTTATACCCTATTCGTGTAAAAGATTTTACAGAATTTGCCGCAGTCAATTATGACAAATGGGACATATGCGATGACGCCTGCTCTTTAGGTAAAGAATTAGAAGTTCCTGTATATAAATTTGTCAAAGAAGCACTCATTCGACGATTTGGCGAAGACTGGTATTTAGAACTCGAAAAAGTCGCCAAGGAACTGAAAGAAGAACGTTAAAATAATTTAGAAACTTTCTTTTTTATCTCTTTTAAATCCCTATGTTTTAGGGCGTTTTCTATATTTTGCCGTTTATAACTATTTGATATGCAATTGTTTGTGATTTGTATGAAAAATATTCAAATTGTTAAAAACTCAAGCCGATTGTGAATAAGTTTGGCTTTTAATAACCGTGATAATTCACAATCTTTGTAATCGACGAAAAGCACATATTTCGTTAAAATCTCAAAAAAATAAAAATCGCAATGTCACAAATTGAACCAATCTTACAAGAAAACAAAAATCGATTCGTAATTTTTCCTATTAAACACCAAGATATTTGGGAATTTTATAAAAGTATGGAAGCTAGTTTCTGGACTGCAGAAGAAATTGATTTAGCTCAAGATTTAAACGATTGGAACAATAAATTAAGTGAAGACGAAAAATATTTCGTAAAACATATTCTTGCCTTCTTTGCAGCTTCTGACGGAATCGTAAACGAGAATTTAGCTCAAAATTTCGTTAACGAAGTACAATATGCCGAAGCAAAATTCTTCTATGGCTTTCAGATCATGATGGAAAATATCCATAGCGAAACCTATTCGCTTTTGATTGACACTTATGTAAAAGATGAAGCTGAAAAGGACGAATTATTCAATGCTATCGAAAGATTTCCAGCTATTCAGAAAAAAGCAGAATGGGCTTTGAAATGGATCGAATCCGATTCTTTTGCCGAAAGATTAATTGCTTTTGCTGCGGTAGAAGGAATTTTCTTTTCAGGAAGTTTTTGTTCCATTTTTTGGTTAAAAAAACGAGGTTTGATGCCAGGATTAACCTTTTCAAACGAATTAATATCGCGTGACGAAGGCGTTCACTGTGATTTTGCTGTGCATTTACACAATCACCATTTGAAACATAAAGTATCAAAAGCACGTATCAGAGAAATTATTGTCGATGCTTTAAATATCGAAAGAGAATTCATTACTGAATCTATTCCGGTGAGTTTAATTGGAATGAATGCCACTTTGATGACTCAATATTTAGAGTTTGTAACCGACCGATTATTAGTAGAATTAGGTTGCAAAAGAGAATACAACACAGCCAATCCTTTTGATTTTATGGATATGATTTCGCTTCAAGGAAAAACTAATTTCTTCGAAAAGAAAGTAGCCGAATATCAAAAATCAGGAGTAATGAATACCGATTCTGATGCTCAAAAAATTAGCTTCGACGCTGATTTTTAATATTTTTTTACCGCAAAGTCGCTAAAAAAACAATTGTTAGTACTCTTTGTCAAAGTTTTAAATTTTGACAAAGATTTTTATAACATAAAACTAAAAAACTTTGCGCCCTAGTGTCTTAGCGGTAATAAACCCTCGGGATTAGTTTCCCAAAAAAATAATACAAATTCACCAAAATAGAAAAGGGATTTTCTGTTTTAAAAAACAACAACAAGATTATGTACGTAGTAAAAAGAGACGGCCACAAAGAACCCGTAATGTTCGACAAGATCACAGATAGAATTAAAAAACTATGCTATGGTTTGAATGATTTAGTAGATGCCGTGAAAGTGGCAATGAGAGTAATTGAAGGACTTTACGATGGAGTTTCAACATCAGAATTAGATAATCTTGCAGCAGAAACTGCAGCTTCGATGACCATTGCGCATCCTGATTATGCACAATTGGCAGCTAGAATTGCCATTTCGAATTTGCATTCTAATACTAAAAAATCATTCTCGGAAACCATGAACGATATGTTTCATTACATCAATCCGAGAACCAATATGGAGTCTCCTTTGCTTTCAGACCAAGTACATAAAGTGATTATGGAAAATGCTGAATTTTTGGATTCGCACATTATATACAATAGAGATTTCAACTACGATTATTTTGGTTTCAAAACTTTAGAACGTTCGTATTTATTGAAAATAAACGGAAAAATCGTAGAGCGTCCGCAACATATGTTGATGCGTGTTTCGGTTGGAATTCACTTAGATGATTTAAAATCGGTAATAGAAACCTACGACTTGATGTCGAAAAAATACTTTACTCACGCTACTCCAACTTTATTCAACGCTGGAACTCCAAAACCTCAAATGTCTTCTTGTTTCCTTTTGGCAATGAAAGACGATAGTATTGACGGAATTTATGACACCTTAAAAAACACCGCAAAAATTTCGCAATCGGCTGGTGGAGTAGGACTTTCTATTCACAACGTTCGTGCAACAGGTTCATATATTCGTGGCACAAACGGAACATCCAACGGAATTGTGCCAATGTTGAGAGTATTTAACGATACGGCTCGCTATGTAGATCAAGGTGGTGGAAAACGCAAAGGAAGTTTTGCTGTTTACATTGAACCTTGGCACGCTGATATTTTCGAATTCTTAGACTTGAAAAAGAATACTGGAAAAGAAGAAATGCGCGCCAGAGATTTATTCTTTGCGATGTGGACTTCGGATTTATTTATGAAACGTGTACAAGAAAATGGCGATTGGACATTGATGTGTCCAAATGAATGTCCAGGATTGTATGACGTTCACGGTGAAGAATTCGAAAAAATGTACACCGATTATGAAAAGGCAGGTAAAGGTAGAAAAACCATCAAAGCACACGAATTGTGGGAGAAAATTCTAGAGTCTCAAATCGAAACTGGAACCCCATATATGTTGTACAAAGATGCTGTTAACAGAAAATCAAACCAAAAAAATCTAGGAACCATTCGTTCATCGAATTTGTGTACCGAGATTATGGAATATACTTCTGCAGATGAAATTGCAGTTTGTAATTTGGCTTCACTTTCGTTACCAATGTTTGTAGAAAACAAAAAATTCAACCACGAATTATTGTTCACAGTAACTAAACGAGTGACTAGAAACTTGAACAAAGTAATCGACAGAAATTACTATCCTGTTCAAGAAGCCGAGAACTCCAATATGCGTCATCGCCCAATTGGTCTAGGAGTACAAGGTCTTGCCGATGCTTTCATTATGTTGCGTATGCCTTTTACTAGTGATGAAGCCAAAAAATTAAACCAAGAAATTTTTGAAACTTTATACTTCGCAGCCGTAACCGCTTCGATGGAAATGGCAAAAGAAGATGGCCCATATTCTACTTTTAAAGGATCGCCAATTTCGCAAGGCCAATTCCAACACAACCTTTGGGGGATGAAAGACGAAGAACTTTCAGGACGCTGGGACTGGGCTTCCTTGAGAAAAGAAGTAATGGAACATGGAGTTCGTAACTCATTGTTGGTAGCACCAATGCCAACCGCTTCGACTTCACAAATTTTAGGAAACAACGAAGCATTCGAACCTTACACTTCTAATATTTATACTAGACGTGTGCTTTCGGGAGAATTTATCGTGGTTAACAAACATTTACTGAATGATTTGGTAGAACGCGGTCTTTGGAACGAAACATTGAAACAAGAAATAATGCGTAACAATGGTTCTGTTCAAAATCTTGATATCCCTCAAGACTTGAAAGAATTGTACAAAACCGTTTGGGAAATGTCGATGAAAGACATCATCGATATGTCTCGCCAACGTGGTTATTTTGTAGATCAATCGCAATCGTTGAACTTGTTTATGCAAAACGCCAATTACTCTAAATTGACTTCAATGCATTTCTACGCTTGGCAATCTGGATTGAAAACCGGAATGTATTATTTGAGAACCAAAGCTGCCGTAGATGCGATTAAATTTACGTTGAACAACGATAAAAAAGCAGATCCAGTACCAGTCCTAGAAGTTGAAGCAACTACATCTTCGGTAGAAATGAGCGTCGAAGAATACAGAGCAATGATCGAATTGGCCAAAAACGCTGGCCCAGAAGATTGCGAAATGTGTGGGTCTTAAAATGAAAAATTATCTTATATTTGAAACAGTTATCTTTTTGGTAACTGTTTTTTTTTAATTAAATGGAAACAAAATTCACGATACCGCACTACATTTTAGCATCAAAAACCACTCGTTTATTGAACTTTGTTATTGATATATTTTTCATCAATATATTGTCTGTATTTGTGTATTTATTGTCCAGTTTCGTATATGTCAATGCAAATTTTCCTAAATTGTCAAATTGGATTGATTCATTAGATCAATATGAGAAAATTATTTACAGAATCATAATTTGTTTTTTCTATTATGGATTAACCGAATATTTGCTTTCAAAAACTTTTGCTAAATATTTTACAAAAACAATTGTTGTTTCAGAAGATGGTTCAAAACCAAATTTCATTACTATTTTAGCCAGAACTTCTTTAAGAATTATGCCGTTTGAATGTCTTACTTTTTTGAGAGGCAGAGAGCCCGGTTTTCACGATGACTATTCTAAAACATTTGTGGTAAAAAAAGATAAACTAGAAAATAGTAAAAAAGAGTTTTTAGAGTTTCAAAATTTTTAACATAATCAGTTGACACTACTTTCTCCCCCGAAAGCGCAAGCGTCACGCTTGTACCCATAAATTATTTAAAACAAAATGAATACAATTAAAATTCTTCGAACCACTTCAGAAAATCAAGATTTTGCAAAATTGGTTATTGCACTTGATGCTTATTTGAAGATATTAGACGGAGAAGATCACGAGTTTTATGCCCATTTCAATAAAACTAATTTATTGAAAAACGCGGTGATTTGCTATGAAAATGACATCCCTGTAGGCATTGGGGCTTACAAAGAATATGAGCCTAAAACAGCAGAAATAAAACGAATGTACACTTTACCCGAATATCGTGGAAAAGGAATTGCTTCAAAAATTATTCACGAATTAGAACTTTGGGCAAAAGAAGAAAATTACACTACTAGCATCCTCGAAACAGGCTTCAAACAAGAAGATGCAATCTATTTATACCAAAAATTAGGATATACAATCATTGAAAACTATGGTCAATATAAAGGTGTTGAAAATAGTGTTTGTATGAAAAAATTATTAGATTAAAACGTGTTTTTAGAACAATTACAATCGCATAAAACTACTTCCTTTCCCCAATTTGTTGTCTCCACATTGCATAATACAAACCTTTCTCATCCAATAAATCTTGGTGTTTGCCTTGTTCGATGATTTGTCCTTGTTCTAAAACAAATATTTTATCAGCGTGCATAATGGTTGATAAACGGTGCGCAATCAAAACCGTAATTTGATCTTGTTTGGATGAAATACTTCGAATAGTTTTGGTGATTTCTTCTTCGGTAATCGAGTCTAATGCTGAAGTGGCTTCATCAAAAAGCAACAAATGCGGATTTCTAAGCAAAGCTCTTGCGATAGACAAACGCTGTTTTTCTCCTCCCGAAACTTTTATGCCGCCTTCGCCAATGGTGGTGTAAATGCCATTTTCAGCACGAGCCAATAAATTTTGACAAGCCGATTTTTGCAAAACATCATTAATTTCTTCATCTGTGGCATTTGGTTTTACAAACAATAAATTGTCTTTTATCGTTCCCGAAAATAGTTGGGCATCTTGGGTTACAAAACCCAACTGTTGTCTTAATTCAGTGAGGTCAATTTCTTTGGCATTTTTTTCATTGTAAAAAATAGCGCCTTCGGCAGGATTGTATAATCCGACCAACATTTTTACTAAAGTAGTTTTTCCACTTCCAGATGGGCCCACAAACGCAATGGTTTCGCCAGCTTTTGCATCAAAAGAAATGTTTTTTACGGCATAAGAAGTAGCCGTTTGGTGTTTGAACGAAATATTCTCAAAACGCAAATGATGGATAGCGCCAATAGTTTTAGGATTCTCAGGTGTAATTTCGCTTTCGGAATCCATTAAGTGGGCAAAATTATCCATAGATGCTTTTGTCTCATTGAAAGTAGCAATCACGTTCCCCAATTCCTGCAACGGATTAAACAAAAAGAAAGAGAAAAACATCAATGTAATCATATCACCAGGCTTAATAATGCCGTTAAAAATGAACATATAAAGCGCAAAAACCAAAGCAGTTCGCATAAAATGAACCGTTGTTCCTTGAATAAAACTCAACGAACGGATGAAACGTACTTTCTTGAGTTCTAAGCCAAGAATTTTTAGCGTTGTTGTGTTCAATCGATTCACTTCCTGTTCGGTTAATCCTAAACTTTTTACGAGTTCAATATTTCGCAATGATTCGGTTGTAGCTCCAGCCAAAGCGGTGGTTTCTCCTAAAATTTCTTTAGAAACTTTTTTGATTCTTTTACCCAAAAACGAACTGATGAAAGCAATTACTGGAACGGTCGCCAAGAATATGGGCCCCAAAAGCCAATGAATACTTACGGCATAAACCACCACAAAAACAACCCCAACTATCGATTGAAAAATTAAGGAAATAGATAGGGTGATGAATTTTTCACAATCCGTTTTTACTTTCTGAAGCTTGCCTAGAGTTTCACCACTACGTTGGTCTTCAAAATCCTGAAAAGGCAATTGTAATGCTTTTTGAATGCCATCGGTGTACATTTGCGCACCCGTTCGTTGAATGATGATATTAGTAAAATAATCCTGAAAATTTTTAGCAATTCTGGAAACCATTGCAGCGCCTAGAGACAAAGCCAGCCAGCCCAAAACTGCTTTGGTGAAACTGAGCTGATTGTGATTAAAGTTAGCAACACCAACGCCACATTCATTAAGCAACTTACCAATAATAATGGAATCAAATAAAGAAAAACACTGATTGATGGTGGCTAAAAATAGTGCAATGTATAAAAGCGTTTTATGGGTTTTGATGTAGGCATATAATATTTTCATAGTGCAATTTTAGAATAAGGAACCCAAAGAATCTATTGGATTAATGTGATTGCAAATTTAGAATATATACACTGAATAGTTAGGCATTAAAATAGTTAAAAAATAAACAAAAAAAGAGTGCAATTGGGAAGCTTACTTTCTAACTACAACCGTCCCAAATGGTTCTTGAAATAAATATTAATAGGATGATATACTGAAAATTTTGGTCGATCTGATCAGGATTTTATAATGAATAAATCATTTACAATCTAATTTACAGGCATTACAAGCAGCGTTTTTGTAATGAGTAAAATCAAACAATACAGCATTGGCGATTTGATTCTATTTTCTATTATCTTTGAATTCAAAAATCCAAAATCTCCAATCACAATGAACTGGGAACAACTATTGTCTTTAAAACGCCAAGGCGACAAAGGAAAACGATTACGAATTGAACAAGATGACACTCGTTTGGGTTTCGAGGTAGATTATGATCGAATAATATTCTCGTCGGCTTTCAGAAGTTTGCAAGACAAAACACAGGTTATTCCACTGTCTAAAACTGATTTTGTGCATACTCGGTTGACACATAGTTTGGAAGTTTCGGTTGTGGGACGTTCCATTGGAAGGTTAGTTGGAAAGAAAATCATCGAAAAATATCCGCATCTAAAAGAAGTTCACGGCTTTCAAGCCAATGATTTTGGGGCCATTGTAGCAGCGGCTTCTTTGGCACACGACATCGGGAATCCACCTTTTGGACATTCGGGTGAAAAAGCAATTGGAGAATATTTTTCTATTGGAAAAGGACAACAATACAAAGACCAACTTTCGGCAAAAGAATGGCAGGATTTAATAGATTTTGAAGGCAATGCCAATGGGTTTTCGGTTCTTACGGCAAACCGTCCTGGAATTGAAGGTGGTTTGAGAATTTCGTATGCAACATTGGGAGCTTTTTTGAAATATCCGAAGGAAAGTTTACCCAAAAAACCAACTTCAAATATTGCCGATAAAAAATACGGTTTCTTCCAGTCAGACAAAGATTTTTTTCAAGACTTAGCTTCTGAATTGGGAATGATTCCAAATAAAGATGGTAATGATATTGGTTACGAAAGACATCCTTTGGCTTATTTGGTCGAAGCTGCCGATGATATTTGCTATACTATTATCGATTTTGAAGATGGCATCAATTTAGGACTAGTTCCCGAAGATTTTGCTTTGGAATATTTGATAAAATTAGTCAAAGACAGTATTGACTCTTCAAAATACAATACTTTAACGACCAAAGAAGACCGAATCAGTTATTTGAGAGCTTTGGCAATAGGCAGTTTGATTAACGATGCCGTAAAAGTTTTTGTCGAAAATGAAGAGGCTATTTTGGAAGGAAGATTTCCTTTTGCCTTGACCGACAAAAGTAAATACAAAGTACAGATGGACGACATCATCAAATTGAGTGTCAAAAACATCTACCAAAGTCGCGAGGTCATCGAAAAAGAAATTGTGGGTTACCAAATTATCCAAACCTTGTTGGATAAATTCATAACTGCATTCAACAATAAATTTGATGGTAATTCGTCTAATTACGATAAACTTTTGTTGAAAATGTTGCCCGAAAAATTCCTCGAAGAAAAAGAGAATTTATACCAAAGACTCCTTCATATTTGCCATTATGTTTCCCTCTTGACCGACGGAAATGCTTTGGAATTATACGATACTATCAATGGTAGGAAAACGCATTAAATAAGAAGCTCGAGGCAAACCAAGAACAAAATCATTCTAAAAAACCTTTGACAAAGTTGGAGTTATAACTTTGCCAAAGGTTTAATTTTTTATAATTTATATGGATTTTAAAACAATCCTTCGATAGACAAATAGCGTTCTCCTGTATCATAATTAAACGTCAATACAACGGCTCCGTCTGGAATAGCATCTAGTTTTTTTGCTACTGCCGCCAAAGATGCACCTGTTGAAATTCCCACAAGAATTCCTTCTTCTTTAGCAATTTTTCTGGCGAATTCAAAAGCATCCTCTTTGCTCACTTGTATTACTTCGTCAATTAAATCACTGTTGTAGATTGATGGAACAAAACCAGCTCCAATACCTTGTAGTGGATGTGGACCAGGAGTTCCGCCGCTTAATACGGGTGATAATTCGGGTTCCACTGCAATTACTTTTAAGTTGGGAAATTTTGCTTTCAAAACTTTTGAAACTCCAGTAATGTGTCCGCCTGTTCCAACACCTGTGATGACATAATCTAATCCATCAGGGAAATCAGCAAGAATCTCTTGAGCAGTAGTTCTTTCGTGAACTGCAACGTTGGCCGGATTGTCAAACTGTTTTGGTGACCAAGCATTTGGAGTTTCAAGAACTAATTCGGCAGCTTTTTCTATCGCTCCTTTCATGCCTTTTTCGCGAGGTGTAAGTACAAATTCAGCACCATAAATTTCCATTAATTTTCTGCGTTCTACGCTCATAGAATCAGGCATTACCAAAATCACTTTGTATCCTTTGACTGCAGCTACTAAGGCAAGACCTATTCCAGTATTTCCAGAAGTAGGTTCGATAATTACACTTTCGGAATTCAATAATCCTTTGCTTTCCGCATCTTCAATCATTGCCAGTGCAATTCTGTCTTTGATGCTATTTCCTGGATTCGTTCTTTCTAATTTAATCCAAACTTCTTTGCTGTTTCCAAACAGCTTGTTGATTTGAACCACAGGCGTATTTCCTATGGTTTCTAAAATGCTTTTTGCTTTCATATTTGTGTATGTTATGATTTGAATTGTTTTTTTTAAGTAACGGCTAATTTACGTAAAAATAAGCTTTGGATTAAATGGAAGAAAATCAATTTGTAATTTGTTTTGTATTTTTAATTAAATTTGTAAAAAACCAATACTAAAAATGAGTCTTACTAATTCTCAAGTGAATATCATAAAAGATTTTTTTGTAGGAGTTGGTTTTTTATGGCTTATTACTGAAGTTTCATCTTTTTTCTTTGAAGTTTTTATAGATAAATTAAAAACTGATTT
>ERZ1034363.165-NODE-165-length-46919-cov-6.408138_pt1 | contig 46919 bp, 47 predicted proteins | sample MGYA00520616_ERZ1034363 | MGnify/ENA primary metagenome ERZ1034363 (study PRJEB33736, sample SAMEA104284506) | Azolla filiculoides | biome: Urban; feature: Water surface; material: Ditch water | place: Netherlands | collected 2015-10-28 | depth 0-0.1 m ...
GGGTCGTTAGCTCAGTTGGTAGAGCAGCGGACTCTTAATCCGTAGGTCGAGTGTTCGAGTCACTCACGACCCACCACCAAAGCCTTGTGGCTAGGCGGTTTCCTTCAGGCAAAGTTGTAAAAAACACATCTAAACCACTAAAGTCTTAGCTTTAGTGGTTTTTTTGTGCCTAAAGCCCCGCTCACAAGCATTAAGCCAGATGCCCTACTTTGACGTAGATCAGACAACCAGGATGGCTATGCGCATTGTGGACGCCCATGTGGGGGCTACGTAGCCAAGTACCCACAGGGTAGTCACCATACTCATCCGAAAATACGCCAGATAAAACCAGGAACTCTTCACCGAGCGGATATTCATGCGGTGCAAAAGATGAGCCAGCGGCATAACGCACCACATACTGCTTGCCCGAGCATCTTTAGCGCCAAGGCGGTCCAGCATGTTTCTCTCAACCTCTGGAACGGTTGAAGATAACCCATCGCGTTTGAGCGTATCGATCACGATACGCTCATCAAAGTTAGCGTTTACCTACATTGAGCTTTGATTTTAGAAATGGTTCTCCACAACCATTTCACTGATTGGGATAAACCCTGGCTTAGGCCATGCGGGTTTAATCCCCTTCCCTATAACCAGCATTGCGCCGACAGCATAGTCTGCTGGCAGATTGACCAATTGACCAACCTTTTCAATATCAAACCCAATCATCGGGCAAGAGTCATAACCCATGGCCTTTGCACCAATCATGAGTGTTTGCAGAATAAGGCCAACGGATCGCATAGCTTCATCACGCTGAAGCTGTTCTTTGCCAGCATAGAATGGATTGATCCAAGGAACCAGAATGTCTTGAGCCTCTTTCGGTGCATGTGTCCAATATCTTTGTGGATCTTTTTCCCAGGCCTTAATGTCGGTACACACAACGAATAATAGCGATGCGTCTGTCACCTGTGCTTGGTCGAATGCCGCTTCACGCAATTGCGCACGCAACGCAGGATCAGTGACGTTAACAATACGCCAGTGTTGAATATTGAAGGATGAGGGGGCTTGTGCAGCAACTTCAAGGAGCAACTTAATCTCATCCGCTGTCAGACGGTGGTTCGGGTCAAAGTGTTTTACTGCACGTCGTTCGCGTATCGCTTGAATCGCATCCATTACGTTCTCCAGATTTTTGACTTTGATGACATTAGAAACTTACAGAACATTGGTGGATTTCAAGCCGAAGATTTGCCACCAGTGCAGCTTCCATCCTTGAACCAGAGGCTCTCTGCCCGCTGCTGGTATTGCTCAAATTCATAGTCTGATTTGGCCTTTTTGTAATCTGCATCATTTAAAGAATGCCAACCAACACAGAAACCCGTTGGGCTTCGTCCGCATCCACATTTTTTTTGTGTATTCATGACTAAACTCCACTTTGTTAAAAAGTTAACTAGACTATAACCAAGTAGAATACTAAGGATTATCGCGGGCTTTGTCCATGACAAACCAAGATGGATGAGCATCTGAATCGACCGAGGTTTACTAGACACAGTTGCGACGCCTTTAAGGTATAAAGCTCTAACCTTCAAATCCTACCGTTAAGTTAAACTACAAAATGGCTCTCCATGTCAGCAACAAATGTAAGCTTGCGTTGGCTTTAGCGTTTTCCGTTTCGAGTGCTATGGCAATGCCTGTGAATACAGACCTTGCTGACGCCCCCGAACCCGTGGAGATCAATGAGCCGAAGGTAGTCAAGCACGCGGATCTTTCCCCTGAGGAGCTAGAAGCGATTCAGACGCGAACCTTTGATTTGGGCATTGCCGATCTAGCAACATCAATTAAAGCACTAGCAAAAGAGCGAAGCGAGCGTTGTTTATTCACTACTTCCGATGTCAAAAAAGCGCATCAGCTGGAAGGCGTGTGTCGGTTTAAGACTCAAGACGTTACTACAGGGGAGGCTTTAACTGCAGGCGCAGCCTCTTTTTTACCGTTCATTGGAGGGTTAGTAGGTTTAAGTGTCCAAAATGCTTTCTACAAAAACATGTTGGCCCAAGTCACGGAAGTTGAATTCAACATCGTGTCGGTGAATCGCCATGAAACTTCGGTCAGAATTCGTCTGTATGACATGAAAGGCACGCAATTAGATAACCCCGTGCTTTATGCTGAAGAATTCCAATTGATAGGTGATGCCCTATCCGTGTCACCTCGCTCAGCAACCCTGATCGCAACCACGAACCGTTAAAAGTTGTAACGCAGAGCAAAGCTTCGCGCAGCACTCATTGCACAGTGCCTTTTCACCCTGGAACCCACTGTTTTATATTAGATAAGGGCAGCACTATGGCTTAGAAACAGGGTCTTTTCGCAGATATGACGAAAGGATTTATGCTAGATTTCGTTATTCTTGGAAAAATAAACGTTCAGCATGAAAGACCTACCCGTAAAAGAACTAAAAAAATTGCTGAACCAAATTGGTATTGGTGACAATAAAGCTGTTGAGACAGTTTACCGTCATTACCAAGCTTCTTTGTATGCCTTTATCCGTCTCCGGGTAAGAGACGATGAAGCGGCTGAAGAGATACTCAACGATACCTTTATGATCGCTTTCCAGAAACCCGAGCAATATAACGGCAGCTCCGAGTTTAAGACTTGGTTGTGCGGTATCGCCAAAAATGTCTGTGGCACCTGGATGCGCAAGCAGAATTCTGGGGTGGCAAAGTCAATCGTTGAAATGGATGAAGTCCTATTCGAAAACCTTCCATCCCCGGATTGGGACATCCTGTCTAGACTTGAAGCCCAGGAGATGGATGATGTACTGCGTGAGTGCATTGATAAATTACCGATTACTCACAAAGAAGCTTTTTTCTGGGCTTGGTTCGAAGAAGAACCTATGGAGGTTGTTGCAGAACGGCTCGATTGCCCAATTGGCACCATTAAAAGCCGCCTGTTTAACGCCCGCTCAAAAATTGCTGATTGTGTAAAAGGCGCGTTTGGCTCAGGAGTCGCTTATGTCTGAAGACATGATGCCACTCAACGATCAACATCGATTTGAGCAACTGCTGCCTTTTTACATCACCAACAAACTATCCTTAGATGACATTGCGTTTGTCGAGTCTTACATTGCCAGCAATTCTGATGCAAAAAAGGCACTCCACTTCACAGAGCAACTTAGCCGCATTGTCCGAAATACAGGGGGTAACCGTAACCCTGAACAGGCAATCAATCGCTTACTAGCAAACTTTAAACCCAGAAAACGGCTCAGCTTGATTAGGCGCTTAATAGAAAAGTTAAGATCTTTAGGCATTTCCCCCCCGCTTGCCATAGCCCTGCTCGTTATTGTTGGACAAGGGATTGGCTATACCGCCCATAAAATGAACTGGTTTGGCCATACGGATGAAACCATTCTGACTGAGTCATCGCCCCATCTAAGCATTACCGTCAAGAAGGGGGCCGACTACGGTGCTATTGCTGTCATTATCGAGCAATTTGGCGGGCGGATTGTTCACTCTTCTGCAGCAATAAATGTTCAGAAAATCTTTATCACCGTTATGGACAAAATGAAGATTCAAGGCCTGATTGATGCCTTGATGGATGCTGGGCTCATTGAAACCGCAGCAATTTTGCTCTAACCAGCTATCAACCCGTTAAGTCTGACGCTATTTATTCAGGGTTGGTGCAGCTAAACTTCATCGTGATCATGCCCTGCCGAAGCGTAGGGTCTTGGGGCTGATCAAATGAGATCACTTTAACCTTTTGTTTGGTCTGATCGCACTGTTTCTTCGCAGCATCCTTAATGTCATCGAGCGCAGGATCCGGTATGTGCTCAGCCGCAGCCTGGGTAGGCTGGCTTTTTTCAGATACCGAATATAGATTATCTCCAATCTTCTCAACGCCCACAGACGCGCAACCGATCAGGAGTAATGGCAGCCAGTAGATTGATTTAGTCATATGTTTCCTCGTAATACTGATTAGTTGCCCTGTGCTTCTGCACGATGCAGCAAGCTTTCAGCATGCTCTTTAACTTTTTCGAGCTCTTGTAATGCTTTGACGTAATGACCATTCATCACCTTTTCACCAAGTGCTTTGCGCTCGTGATTTGCAGCATGATGAACAGCATCAATTGCTGATTTAGCGGTTGCCAATGCTTCCTGAGCTTTTTCTAGATTATTCATACAGCTACCTTTTTTGTCGGACAATATTTTTTATCTACATCACTATAGTACGTTATAGCTCGATTATTTACAGACAAGGGGGGGCTACCCCCCCTGAGTTCAGCCTAGCAAACCATGCCATTCGCTGATGGTTGAGCTATTTTGCCCGACGATGTTTACCATCGTCATTTCATCAAGCGTTACGCCATTGAGCACATAACTCTGATTGTTGGTCGGGATCGACACCACAACAGACCCATTGACCTCAGAGACCTCAAAGGCGTCCGCCCCCATCCAGCCAAAATTTAATGCATCAACCTGCGGGTTAAAGTCGATTACTTCTTTTACACCCCAGTGCCATTCAATATTGGTAATAACTGAAGTTTGCATGACGCCATCATTGCCTATGGCATTTTCGCTTTCATCACTAGGTTGATCAATGACCGGTGGTGTATACACATAATCAACAAAGCTATCCATTGCACCGTTACCACCGATCACCACGTCTGGTTTTAGCGTCGATGCTGCGGCAATCTGTTCCGGAGTCTGCCCTTCATACCAGCTCTTATAAGCCGCACCAGCCAATGAGTCTGGCCCGCTAACAACATCACCACTCATGTCCCAAAGCATGACCCCTCCCAATCCTTTCGATTGGGCCCACTGTGATTTGAGCGCCAGCGATGCCGGTGTTTCAAGTGTGCTAAATACACCTTCTGTTTGGTTATAGGCATAAGCTGCTTGTGCGTCGTCATCCCAGTAGACAGTCCAGCCACTAGCCGGATCATTGATTTTTTGAACCAGATCCTTGTAGTCGTAGACACCACGTTCAAATGTGCCTTCAGCCAACCCAGCACTCGGAGCATTCCAGCCGCCATCACCGCCATCCTGCACACCGCTCCATGCTCTGGTATAGGCAGGGTTTCCCAACACAATCGCACTTGGGTCAACACCGGCAGCAAGATAAAGATCTACTGCGGTTGCAACATCATAATTGCCGCCTACGGTATCAAACATGGGTGCCTGATGCCCTGTGGTGGTTTCCCAACCACCGTGAAAGTCATACGCCATGAGATTAAAGAAATCAACGTTCTCGGCCATGCCTGCCAGATCAAGATTGGCGATCTTATCGGCACCTGCCGGTGATGCGACTGAAATCTCATACGTGCGCCCTGTTGAGATCTCTAGTGTGTCCAGGCGATCTCGAACATCCTGGATTAACTTAACAAAATTGGCACCATCCTCAGGGCGAACATGATTTGATTCAAGACCACCGCCACCAGGGTATTCCCAATCAAAGTCGATGCCGTCAAACATGTCGTATTTCTGTAGGAAGGTTACAACACTGTCCGCGAATGTAGCCCGCCCTTCAGCGGTTGACGCCACATCAGAGAATGTGCCACTTAGAGTCCACCCACCGACAGCAATCATAGACTTCAAACCCGGATGCGCTTCTTTGAGTTCGGCAATCTGGTTAAAGTTCCCGGCAAGTGTTTGATCCCAGGTGTCTGCAACGCCATCCACACTATCTGCGGCATTAAATGTCTTTTCTGTTGCCGCATATGAATCGAATAGGCTCATTCGCCCACTGGCATCAATCTTGGAAAACGCATAAATCAAGTGCGTCAGGTTGTCGGCGGGCACATCCGCTACATTAAAGTCACGCGAGTAAATCGCCCATTCAGGAAAATAGGCCGCAATAATGGGGCCACCATCTCCAATGGCGTGCCCCCCATCGACCGGCGTCACTGGATCAACCGGGACAGGCTCCGGCGTTGGATTCGGGCCGGGGTTCGGGGTTGGCGTCGGATTGGGTTCCGGTGTGGGAACCGGCTCGGGCGTTGGGATTGGCTTTGGTTCTGGTGCAGGGGGCGCCCCGTGAATGACCCCATCTACATAATTCAGAACACCTGCATCTTTTGCTTGAAAGTTTTGAACGGATAATTCAGACAGCGTAACGCCAGACAATGTTATAGATTGATTGTTGGAAGGAATGCTCAATACCGTAGACCCGTTAACCTCGCTTAAGCCAAACTGACCCGCCTGAAAGTTCCAACCGAAATCGAGCTTATCCGTTTCGGGATTAAATCCCAAGACAGTATGGCTACCCCAGGCCCAAGCTACATTCGTGATCGTGGCACCCGTTACTGGAGTAGGCTCTGGTACCGCAACAGGCGGTATTACAGGACTCGGCGGCACGGTAGCACCAAGATGTGAATTCCATTCAGCAAGTGCGCCACCGTCTTTGGCAACAATATTTGCTGCACTGAGCTCGGCAAATGACACGCCATTCAGTGTGTAACTCTGACCATTACTCGGGATCGAGATAACAACGGAGCCGTCACGTTCGGATAAAGTGAAGTCGTTCGCCGAAAACCAGCCGAAGTCTAGGGAATCTGTTGCAGGATTGAAATTCAGAACCTGATTGCTGCCCCAAGACCATTGGATTTTCGTAACGTTTGCCATAAACACTTGCCTCTCGGTAAATACCCTCTTCTGGGCTTATGGCTTTATTGCCCGACAAACCAAAAAGTTCATTGATTAAAAAACTACTGGCTTTGCACCCGGCACATCTAGGCTTGCTAAGCAAGACATGCTTTTTTGTTGCGCCGCAGCGAGCGTGGGATAATCGGCAAACGCCACCCTGACGCTGAAAGCACTCCCGAGCATGAGTAATCGCCCCACCCGTTCGCCAGAATTAATCCCCGATTATTTGCTAGATACCTACTGGTGGGCCTATCTCACGCCAGAAGCTATCCGATTATTTGATCGCCCTTGGCTGATCAATCTGATCTTATGGGGCAACTACCGCAGACTCACGCGCGAGCTGATTAAAGAGGTCCGCCCCCATCTGAAAAGCACTGTTGTGCAGATTGGTTGTGTGTATGGAGAATTAACAAACCAAGTATCCGGGGCACTCAAACAAGGCAGCCAATATACGGTGGTTGATGTTGCGCCCATTCAGCTTGCACATCTTCAAAGCAAGCTAGCCGAGCGACCAGAGGTCCAATACCTACAGGCTGACGCAACCGACCTCACGCTACCATCATCTCAATCTGACCTTACGGTGCTCTTCTTCCTGGTCCACGAGCTGCCAAGCGCAGAAAAGACATTGGCTTTGAATGAGGCTTGGCGCATTACCAAACCCAAAGGCAAGCTGGTTGTTATTGATTACCATCGGCCCAGCCCAATGAACCCGATTGGGTGGTTAATGAAATTCGTACTTCATAAACTCGAGCCTTTTGCGCTTGAAATATGGGATACCGAAATGAGTCGCTTTTTGACATCCAAGCAGAAACCGCGCCGGGTTGAAAAGAAAACATTTTTTGGCGGACTGTATCAAAAGGTCACATTTATTAAAAACTAGCATGGTGTCTCTGATATGATCAAAAACACCTTAAAACATTACCGCTAATGCCATGCTTGAACGATTAGTCTATCGCTCAAAAGCAACAGACGATATGAGCAGTCTGATGCTTTTTAACCTACTTGCCCAAGCCCGCCAAAAAAATGGTGCGCTAAATATCACCGGGCATCTCATTTACGATGGCGAATACTTCACCCAGTGGGTAGAAGGACCAGCAGAATCATTAGATGCCCTTTGGACTTCATTGCTCAAAGATGATCGGCACTGCGAAGTGATGCTAATTTCACGCACACCCGCTGAAGAACGCCGCTTTGCTTTCTGGACGATGGCTTTTAGCAGCTACTCTTCCCTGAATAGTTACAACATGCCAGGCTTCTTTCCCATCGATCGTGAGAATGTGTCAGAACAAATCAGAAAACTGACGGATTAATCCACCTATGAACTTGAGTAGTTACAGCATTGAAGAATTAGAAGCGCTTCTAAAGATCTTGCCGGAAGAGATCCGCCGTCGAGAATCAGACGATGACGAAGCTGCGCTCAGAAAACGACGGGTATTTCTGGAGTTTCAGGAACTGGCTGCAAAACAGGGTATCGACCTAAGTAAGCTCTAATCGTTGGAGGCCACCGTGACCGATGACCAAATCCGGGAAAAAATCCGCAGCAATATGCCGTTTTTTGCTGTGAATTCAAAACACGAAATGATGGCCCGCTACATGCCCTTTATGCCGGTGTTTCGTTGGGAAAAAAACCAGATGGTGCCGACACCATTACAGGGTGAGGATTTGATCTGGTGGATGCAGGCACGCGACGAAAGTGACGGCACAGATTAGAATGCCACACTGATATGTATCTAAATTGACCCCATTTAAGGATTTTCATGAAAAAGCACGCAATCTCTTTGGCCATTTTTGCAGCCGTTGGCCTGACCGCCTGTGCCAGCAAGCCTGCACCGACCCCTGCACCCGCTGTTGAAAAGCCTGCTGCCGCCAAACTGGCCCCTGCTATTGCTCAGGTAACCGTATTTACTGCCACCGTAGACTCGGTTGACCTAGCCAACCGTACCGTTGTTCTAAAAGATGCCAATGGCAATCTGGCCCCGATGAAGGTTGCCAAGTCAGTCAAGGACCTGGAAAACGTTAAAAAGGGTGATGTATTCGTTATTGAATACGCACAAGCGATTGCCTTGAGCCTAATTAAGGCGCCAAAGGGAGCAACCCCAGGGTTAGCAGAAACACATTCCGTCTATGTCTCTGGCCAGAAGCAAGGCTCTGAACCCTTTGCTGAAGAAATCGACACCGTTTACGCCACTGCCAAGATCGTTAACATCAACACGAAGAAGCAAACTGCCGTGCTGGCGCTGCCTGGCGGCAAGAAGGTCACCGTCAAGATCGACAGTCGCATTACCGGTTTGAAGAAATTCAAGGTGGGTAATGAAGTCTTGGTTGAATACGTTCAAGACCTGGCCGTTGGTTTCGTTCGTCCGAAGCAATAAGATTTAGGCACTACCCACCAAAAGAGGCAGCCAATGGCTGCCTCTTTTGCATTCGGTTTGCCCAGCAGTGCTACTGCGCAAACCCTGATTCATTCGCGTAGAATACCCGCCATACAGCACTTGCAGCGTTAGGCGCAAAAAGAGCCTACCAGTAAGTAACCGGGCGGGAATAACCGACTTGCCCCGTCGTTCTGGATGGTTTTACTTTCAGGTCGCATCATGGCAAGTCGTATTGCAATCTTTTTAGCGATCGCGATATTTCGCGTTCTTGGTTTGCTGCCACTCTCTGTGCTGCAGAGCATAGGCTCTTTTCTTGGCTGGCTGGCCTGGAAAATGCCGGGCACCTACAAGCGCCGCGCCGCAAAGAACATGGCTTTTGCCTACCCGGATGCCCCGGCCAACATGCAGAAGATGGCGCTGCAACAGCTTTTGCGGATGTTCCTGGAACTGCCCTACCTCTGGTCCCCCCGAAATGCCTCACGGCTCAATAAGCTCATCGTCTGCGATGAGTGGCCGTTAATTGATGAGACGGTTGCCCAAGGGCGTGGCCTTATTCTGATTTCGCCACATATCGGCTGCTTCGAAATGCTTGGTCCGATCTACAGCGAGCGGCACCCGGCAACCGTTATTTTTAAAGAGCCACGAATGAAGTGGCTTGGCACGTTGATTGAGCGTATCCGCTTTTCACCGCAATTGACCCTGGTGCCCGCTACCCAGAAGGGTGTTAAGGGTTTGGTTCGGGCCCTCTTGCGGGGCCATACCATTGGCTTCTTGCCTGACCAGGTGCCGGCCGATGGCGATGGTGTTTACGCACCCTTTTTTGGACAACAGGCTTACACCATCACCCTTGTACAACGCATGCAATCCATGCGCCAGACCCCTATTTTCACTGTAGGCCTGGAACGGCTCGACAATGCACAGGGCTATCGATTACACGTCATTCCGATGACGGAACCGTTATCTGAAGATCCCGTACTGGCAGCGACCCAGATGAACCAGGCCCTGGAAACAATGATCCGACGCATGCCGAGTCAATATTTATGGGGCTACAACCGCTACAAGAAGCCCCGCCCTGCCAAGGCGGGCTAGCTAGACTTGCCCGTAGAGCGTTGCCTCGGTAGCATAGCGCTATGAAAAACATACTTCTGTTAGCAGCCGGCCTCGGCCTGATTAGTGGCTGCTCATCACTTGATATGTCATCAAGTCATTTGCGCAATACCGTGCCACGTTTCACAACATTCAGCACGATCAGCCCTAAAGCCATGACGACCTGTATTGAAAATGGCTGGGTCGCCTCTGGCCATACACCGCTAACGACCACGCAGACTGAGACTGGGTACGTAATGCAATCCACACAAAAACTGGTCTTGGATCACGAAAAAGTGCCCATGTACTTCGTTGATGTCAACACCAGCCGCGAGGGGGCTTCTGTCCGCTTCTATACCAATCGGGCAGATGAAATAGCTGATCGTTCCATGATCAGCATCATTCAGCGCTGCGATTAGGCTTCTGTCATAAGCCGAAAATCCAGTCACCTTTAGGGCTCGTCAACCACCCCCTAAAAATTGCTCGACCAGTTACCAATAAACAGTTACATTTGTACATATATTAATAAAGAATACCCCCAGGGACTAAATATGAAATCTAAGAATCCTTATGTACGCCTACTGAACTTTATGCGCGTCTCTAATAATCAGGACAGCGGTTTTAGTGGTTGCGAAGAAGTGATGGCCTATATGCATGAAGCCAATGCTTCGGGCAACACGGTCAAAATTACCGACCTGGTTCAAAGCCTGCAATTCGGTACGGGCCCAACTGTTCACCGTAAGGTCACTGAACTCCAGAGCCGTGGCTTGATCAAGATTGAACGCTCACCAACCGACGGCCGCGCCAAATCTCTGGTGTTGTCGGACGCAGGTGCCAAGCATCTGGAAGCACGCAATAAAGCCTTGAAGGTTATTCTGCAAGGTTGAGATGTCCCGCTCCGAAGCCAGCAAGGCCTCGGCCGATGCCACTCAGCGACGCTTCGATCTGCCCTCGGGTAATATTGAGCAGGGTCGATCTCAACCTAAACGCACCAGCCCCAAGCGCAGCGGACCCGAACAGCATCTGATTCGCCGCTTGGCGCTTGGCTTTGCGACTTATCTTATCTCGCTGGGCATTGTCGCCATTGTTTATGGTTTTGTGGTCTCACCTGCTTTCCGGGATTTAACCCTAGAAAATGGCCCTACCGCCGCCGTTGCGCTGCTGATCGGTTGTTTTACCTTGCCCGGCGCCAAGCGGCTTTCGCTTAGCCCCAAGGCCAATCTGCTGGTGTGCCTTGCGCTATTGGCCATCACGCCCTGGACTTATCAGCTAGGCAATCAGCAAGAGCTTGCTGGTATCGATCTGGCTCCCGGGTTTAATTTCGTCTTCGAAATACTTCTGGGCGTTGTGCTTTACCGTCTGGCCTCCAGAACACCCGCAAAGCAGGCTTAGCGTGTCAATCTTTGTATATATCGAATTGGGGATCGCCCTGATCCTTGTGCTCGGCGTATGGGGCTGGCTACGCTGGCATCAGTCTGACGATGACGAAAACGACGACCACTAGATACCAATAAACTTGGGGGTCCGCTTGTTACGGATTGCATCCAGACCTTCAGCGTAATCCTTACTGCTGTATACGTCCTTACGTAACTCTTCCAGGCGCTCGAATTCGGATGCCGACAAATCCCGCGCACCCAGCAGGACATTCATCATTTCCTTAGTCGCGCGAATTGTTAACGGTGCATTCTTCAGGATCTGCTCGGCAAGACCCATGCAAAAGGACTCCAGCTCTGCATTTGGCACGACATGATTAACGGCGCCCGCACTGGCTAATCGCTCTGCGGGCATGGGCGCCGCCGTAAAGAGCAACTCTTTGAGCAACTGAGGCGTCAACGAACGGGTAAATGTCGATAACCCATTGATGTTGTAGGGCACCCCCAAGCGTGCTGGCGTTAGCGCGAAGGTTGTTCCCGTAGCGGTGACAACCATATCGCAAGCCAACGCTAATTCACAGGCACCACCCCAGACGGTGCCTTCAATCATGGCAATCACTGGTGCCGGGAAATCATGAATCGCCCGCGTCATTCGAGGCAGTATTTCGGCCCAGTGCAGTGGATCTTGTCCTGCAGGAGGCAGTTCATTCACATCGTGACCGGCCGACCATACATGAACGCCGGGGTTGGCACGCAGAATAATCACCCGCACCCGATTCTCACGAAACGCATCGAGCAGGTCTTTCAGCTGCACGTAAAATGCTTCACACAGCACATTTCTACGGGCATCGTTATCCATGGTGATAACGCCGATATCACCCCGCATCGATGCGACCAATGGCCTCATGCTGGTCTCACAGTTCTGTTATGACAACGGACTCGTTCAGACGAGACTTCGGCAAGCTGGCATTGAAATCCTGATCTGATTTATGCCCCAGCGCTACCAATACCTGACTGGCAAGCCCCTGCGCTTCAAGACCCAGTGCCTTATCGACAGCCGCTGCATCGAAACCTTCGATTGGGCAGGCATCAATACCCAATTCCGCCGCGCCTAACAACAGAAAGCCCAGCGCAATGTAGAGTTGGCGTGCGGACCATTGCAATAGGCCGGCAGCACTTTGTTCGTGTTTCTGCACATAGCCACTACGAACTTTATGCTGATTCACCCGGGCCTCTTCGGTGGCTAAACGGCCATCTTTGGTTTCCTGGTCCAGCACACCACGCAGATAGACATCATCCATCCGGGTTCGTGCACACATGACGACGACCAATGAGGCATTCTTGATTTTCGGTTCGTTATAGGCGAAATCACCCGAAGCTCCCGCGGCAACGGTTGCTTTGCCGGATTCGGTGCTTGCTAGAAAAAAGTGCCAAGGCTGGGCATTGGTAGAAGAAGGACTCATCCGTAGCAGCGCACGAATCGCAACGATCTCCTGCTGCGTTAATGGTCGGGCAGGATCAAAGGCTTTAGTGGTTTTTCGCTGCTGGGTCAGATCAACAATGTGCATTTGTAATTTCCCGGGGTTTATCCAGAGCAACCTGCGGCTGCTTCAGCTAGTATGTTAACCGGATACGACACCCTCATGACAGATCTCGAACAACATGCGCTACCCGCTATAGCCATAGCGGATCTCCTGCCAGACACCCCGATTGTCTGTGTCACCCTGCGCCTCGCGCAAACACTATCTCGAACCCATGACGCACAAGCCAAGCAACAATCTGGCTGGCGCACGCTTAAGTCAACCACACTGAACCAGTGGTTGAATGCTTTGTACGAGGCACTTGCCTTGCGTGGGCAGGTGCCTGCGGGACTGCATGGCCTACGTGTGCTGAATGCATTTCAAGAACAACTGATCTGGGAGCAGGTAATTCAATCCCAAATCGATGCTTCTGTTGAGGCCCTGTTTGATCTACAAGCACTTACGGCAAGCGCCGCCCAGGCTCATAAACTGTCGATTGAGTGGAATATCCCTGTCGATGGCAGCGAATTTGCCAGTGAAGAACAGCAGCAGTTTCAACGTTGGCAGACTGCATTTCGCACGACCTGCCAGAAACAGGGATTTATCGATGTAGCTAGCCTCCAAGCACATCTGGTCAATTGTCTCCCGCATATCGACCGTAGCTTATTGCCTACCGCCATTGCCTTTGCCGGCTTTGATCACTACACCGCACTTGAACAGCAACTCCAGCGGCAACTCTCACAAGCCGGCGTCCGCGTCGTAACGATTAACCAAGACTCTGAACCCGGAGCCATTCAGAGAATGGCGCCCTCAGACATATCGCAAGAGTGCCTGAGCATTGCTCAATGGGCCAAGCAGCATCTGGTTCGAAACCCGAACACCCGACTGGGCATTGTTGTCCCCAATCTAGAAACCTATCAATACCCAATCCAAGACGCCCTGGACGACACACTCTCCCCCCAAAGGATTTGTGGCCGCAATGCACATCAATCACGACTATTTAATATCAGTTTAGGACAGCCGCTTTCCAGCACCCCTATCGTTGCGACTGCGCTCAACCTGCTCCAGCTCATCAGCAATCATCGCGATGTCGACCAATCACTCATCGCAGCACTATTGCATAGCCCATACTGGTCTAATACCAGCCAGGCTACTGAAGCCGATGCGCGCGCACGTCTTGATGTGGCATTCCGTATCAGCGTTGCGCTTAAAGCCCCGTTTGATCGTTACGATCAGTTTGCCCGCTGGTTCCTTGATGAACAAAAGCTGGTCGCGCCCATGCTGCGCCAACACTTGCACGCACTGCATCTCGCCATCGGCCGTAAGGAAGAGCGCCTGCTACCCTCGGAATGGCGGCATAGCTTGCAAACACTGCTCGCTAAAACAGGCTGGCTGGCTGAAGGCAAGCTGAACAGTATCGAGTTTCAGACACAACAGGCATTCATTGATGCGTTAAATGAATTTTCTAGGCTCGATGCGATTACTGGCAAACTCAAACTACGGGAAGCGCTCAAACGCCTCGGCCAGCTATGTAACGAGCGGCTTTTCCAGCCAAAGACCCAGGGCAACCCCCCTATACAGATACTTGGCGTACTGGAATCTACCGGGCTACCGTTTGATGCGCTCTGGTTTGCCGGACTTAACGAAAGCGCATGGCCGCCACCGGCGCACCCGAACCCGCTACTTTCTGTCGCTGCCCAGCGCGCTCAACGTGCACCAAATTCCTGCGCCGGCGTCCAGCTCGAATTCGCCCGGCAGATTCAACACCGTCTCCTGCGTAGTGCCACAGAAATTATCCTCAGCGCCCCACTGAGCGAAGGGGACACCGAGCTACAACCCAGCGCATTAATTTCCGGATACGCACTCACAGCATCACCCTACCTTGAGAACCTACCCTGGATACAAGACTGCCTATCGCATGCCGGCAGTGCACTTGAATCTATAGAAGATACCCTTGCACCAGCAGTAGAGGCCGGTGCACATGTCCGGGGAGGCACATGGTTACTGAAGGCGCAGGCGATATGCCCAGCCTGGGGCTACTACCAGTATCGACTGGGTGCTGCGCCCCTGCAGGATCCTGTCGAAGGCCTGGACGCACGCCAACGTGGCACACTGGTGCATCATGTTCTGGAATCGTTCTGGACGAAAACCGAGAACCATGCAGGACTGAAAGCGCTCGTAAGCAATGGCCTATATGAAGCCATCAGCCAGGCTATTGATACCGTGCTTGAGGCCTACAATGCCGACAAAAAGCATGAGCCACTCAAACCCCGCCAGCACGCGCTTGAGAAATCCCGACTGCAGCGCTTGCTCACACTATGGCTAACACTGGAAGCCGAACGCACCGAACCATTTTCAGTGCGCCATTGTGAGCATGAGTTCCTGGACAACATACGCGGCATCGAAGTGCGGATGTTCCTGGACCGAATCGATCAGCTCGAAGATGGCCGCCTTTTGATTATTGATTACAAGACCGGTGCCAATATCGATACCCGCAATTGGGCAAGTCAACGCCTCACAGAACCACAGCTACCGATCTATGCCGCTATCGCCAAGCCTGAATCAGGCGAGGTCGCCGGGGTCGCCTTTGGCCAGGTCCATCTGAACAAGCTGGGCTTCAAAGGCATGGGCGATGGAGAAAAGCTGCTACCAGGTGTCGAAGACCTCAAGAGCTTTCGATCGCGGCGGATATTTCCCGAAGCGCAGTTTCCTGATTGGACCAGCGTGCTGACGCACTGGAAATCAGCGATCTACACAATTGCCGATGAAGTCTGCCAAGGGGATGCGGGTGTACGCTATGCCAACGAGAAGGATCTTCTTTACTGTGACGTGCTGCCACTACTCCGTCTGGCCGAGCGTGCGCAACAACTTGAATTAGCGCAGGCAGCTAGCCGCAACGCGGAGGCTGGCCTATGAATCACCCCGCACAACATAGTGCACTTGAAGCAAAACACCTTGCTGATGATGCATTAGCCCGCCAGACTGCCCTGGATACAACAAACTCCTATATCGTTGATGCCCCGGCGGGCGCAGGCAAAACAGAACTGTTAACGCAGCGCTTTCTTGCACTGCTTGCACGTGTTGATGAACCGGAAGAGGTGGTGGCACTTACCTTCACCCGCAAGGCAGCTGCCGAAATGCGGGATCGCATTATGGCGAGCCTACGTGCTGCTACGCAACCGGTTTCTGACGATACCCCACCCCACAAAAAAGAAACGCATCAACTTGCTCTGGGCGTTCTGAAACAAAACAACTTGCGTGAGTGGCAATTGCTCGATCAACCGGGCCGATTGCGCGTTATGACACTGGATGCGCTCTCTATGAGCCTGGCGCGCCAGATGCCCTTACTGACCCGATTTGGCACGCAACCTGGCTTGAGCACCGAATGCCAACCCCTCTATGCACAGGCTGCCAGAGATACACTCGCGCTCCTGGAAAGCAGCCGCGACATATCGGTCCAGGATACCGTGGCCCGTGTCCTTGCCTATTTTGACAATGACGCGGGTCGACTCCAGAACATGCTGATCTCGATGCTAGAGCGTCGTGATCAATGGCAACGTTATACCGGCCTAGGACAAAGTGATGACATCCAGGAGACCGTCACAGAGGTCCTTCGCCAACTGATCCGGGTAGAACTCCACGACATCGCTACGCAACTTAATCCTGTATTCACAGCCGAAATCAAAACCGCCGCACGGCATGCTGCTAACAATAGTCCAGACTCCCCCATCCATCTATTGGCGGACTGGGATAAGGATTTACCTACTGAAGCCAAATCGCTGCCGCAATGGCGTGCACTGGCTGAACTCTTTTTAACTGCTGACAACAAGATTCGCAAGGACTATCGCACGCCGATCAACCTGGCAGGCAAAGAACATAAGGAACAGAAGCAAACGCTCAAAGATGCTTTGAGCGCATTAGAGGCCGCCCGACTGGGCCCCACGCTTACTCGGATCCGTGAGCTGCCCGATCCCGACTTGGGCGATGATGAAGCGGCCATTGTCAAAGATCTCGCCCAGTTACTTCATCTAGCCTACGGTAATCTATGGCTTACATTTGGCCAGGAAAAAACCGTTGACCATACGGAGATTGCTCGACGCGCCCTGATGGCTTTAGGTAACGATGAAGCACCTACCGATCTTGCCCAACAGCTTGATTATCAGATTAGACATCTGTTAGTCGATGAATTTCAGGACACTAGCCCCACACAAATTGAATTGCTAGAAAGGCTGATGGCTGGCTGGAGCCCAGATGCTGGACAAACGCTTTTTCTGGTGGGCGACCCCATGCAATCGATTTACCGCTTCCGGAAAGCGGACGTCGGTCTGTTCCTACGCGTTAGAGAGCGGGGCATTGGACCGATCCATCCGTTACCACTCAGGCTCTATCAGAATAATCGTTCAAACAAAAACGTGGTGGATTGGGTCAATCATACTTTTCAGCAGGTTTTTGCCGAACGGGATGATGCGACACGTGGTGCAGTGAGCTTCAAACCTGCTGTTGCCCGCAAACCCCATTTAGAGAATGCAGGTGTGCGCATTCACCCTCTGATTCTTGGCGATCGAGACCCTGAAAACGATGAAGACTCACCAAACACACTCATTGACCAACGTGAAGCGCGGATTATTGTCGATCTGATTCGCCAAACACGTGAGGAACAGCCTGAGGGCACCATTGCCATCCTCGTTCGTGCCCGCAGCCATCTGAATGTGCTGGTAAGTCTGCTCCAGAACGAAACCCCACGAATTGCTTTCCAGGCTGTAGAGATTGATGCGTTAGCTGCCAGACAACCCATACAGGATCTGGCTGCGCTAACACGCGCCATGCACCATCAGGGTGATCGCGTGCACTGGTTGGCGATTCTGCGCGCTCCCTGGTGCGGTCTGCGGCTTGAAGACTTGCATCAGCTCGCTGCCGATGATCATGCACAGACTTTGTGGTCATTGATGCAGGATGAAGCCCGTATCAAGCGCCTCAGCGATGAAGGTCAGCTACGATTACAGCGCTTTAAGCAGATTCTTTCTGAAGCCTATGCTGCGCGAAGCCTGCAAAGACCCGGACGCTGGATAGAAGGCATCTGGCGCGCCCTGAATGGTCCTCTGTGTCTTAAGACCACGAATGACGTTACCGACGTACAGGCTTTCTTCACCCTACTCGACCAACTGGATCATCATGGTGCCCTCGATCTTTCACGCCTAGATGATGGCCTCAGTCGGCTCTTTGCAGCCCCAGATGCGGCTCCGGACAGCACCCACGTGCAATTAATGACCGTACACAAATCAAAAGGACTGCAATTTGATACGGTGATTTTGCCCGGCCTGCATAAACGGCTCCCTCCTGATGACAAGGCGCTCATCATCTGGGACACCGTTCTGCTCGATGATGATCATGAGCATCTTGTCGTCGCGCCAATCCCTCCCGCTGGCGCACCTCAGTCGACCACGCCCACCGCTTACGATCTGCTACGTAATCTTGAAAAGACGCGTAGCCTCAATGAAGCCCAGCGTATCCTTTACGTTGCAGCCACGCGAGCGGAACGTCGTCTGCACCTAATCGGCGTTGCCGCACGAGACACCAAGTCTGAAAACTCGGCGGCCTTGAAATCCCCGGCGCCTACTTCACTTCTCGCGCCCCTTTGGCCTGCACTGGAATCTGCGTTCGCAAATGCTGCATTACTGCCCGCACCCGCAATGCCAAAGCCGTCCTTGATCAACCCCGAAATATTTGTATCGAAGCTTGTTCGCCTACGTCAAAACAACCTTGCTGAATGCTTACCCATAGCGCCAACTGAGCACGAACAGAATTCAGAGGCCATACAAAGCCACGCGCATAGCGATAGCACAATTGACATGGCCATCGGCACGCTGACACATCGTTACCTGGAAATCATAGCCCAGGATGGATTGAACCTCTGGTCAGCAGCGCGTATTGCTGATTTGTTTCCCACAATCAAAGATTGGTTCTCCAACGAAGGTTTTGACCTGCCGGCTTGTACACTCGGTGCTCAAGCCGTGCACGATGCACTGATTGGTGCGATGCACAGCCAGGATGGCCAGTGGGTTTTAGGGTCACATACTGCTGCAGGGTGCGAAGTACCGATGAGCAACCAAGCGACGGAAACGTTGAACGAATTTAGCCACCATGTGATTGACCGCACATTTATCGATGAAGGCTGTCGCTGGATTATTGATTACAAGACGATTAACACCAAAAACCCCGGCGCATTGACGGAACAATTATTAATAGATACAGCCCATGGCTATAAACCGCAGCTGGAACGTTATGCTGCACTATTTGCTGACGAAGGATTTCCCATACGATTGGGGATATTCTTCCCAACTCATGGCAAACTAATTAAGCTATAAAACGTAGGAGCCATCATGCCTGCTTTCAATACGATCCCGAAGCGCCTACTGATGTCGGCAGCATCGAACCGCAGCCGAAAACCCATCATTTATGACGAGCTTGGACGCTCTTTGAGCTATGACCGTCTGATTATTGGCTGCGCCGTGTTGTCGCGGCGGATTGAAGGGTTAACCCAGAAGCCTCATGTAGGCTGCCTACTTCCCAATAGCGTTACCGGCGTTGTGACGACCTTCGGCTGCAACTTTGCCCACAAGACCGCCGTCATTCTCAACTATACCTTTCCGTTGCCAACCTTATTGCGTTGTTGTGAACGCGCGCAGATCGATGTCCTGCTGACATCACGACAGTTCCTCGAAAAGTGTGGCCTGGAAGATTTGCCGCACCACCTTCAGGATCTGGGTATCCACACCGTATTTCTCGAAGACGTTGCCAAGAAAATCGGACGCCTGGCAAAACTTCGGGGAGCCATACGTGTCAAACTTAAACTTCTGAATGCCGAGCGCAGCAAACCTGATGATGCTGCCGTTATTCTGTTTACGTCTGGCAGCGAGGCAGATCCGAAGGCAGTCGTGCTCACGCACCGCAACCTACTCAGTAATTGCGGCCAGATCCTCGAAGCCTTTCCGATCGGCAAACACGAGATCATGTTTAGCGCACTGCCGCACTTCCATGCTTTTGGCCTGACGGCAGGGGTTCTATTACCGCTGCTGAATGGCATGCAGACGATCGTTGGTCTTTCCCCCTTAAGGCATAAAGAAAACCTACAGCTCATTCGCAAACACCGGGCGACTGTCCTACTATCAACCGATACCTTTCTGGCCCAGATGTTCAAGGTTGCGACACCGGAAGATTTATCTTCCATACAATTTGTGGTGGCAGGTGCCGAACGTCTTAAGCCCAGAACCCGAGAGCTCTATGAAGCACTTGGCATAACCATGCTCGAGGGCTATGGCGCCACGGAAGCCGGCCCTGTTATTGCCGTCAATGTCCCTGGGGCAACACGCTCAGGCACCGTCGGCCGCATTCTGCCTCAGATTGAATATCGCATTGAGCCGCACGAGGGGATCGAAGAGGGGGGCGTCCTTCATGTTCGAGGCCCTAACATGATGAAGTCTTACCTTCATGACCTGATGCAGAACCAATCCTCACTCACGGAAGGCTGGTATGACACCGGGGATATCGTTACGGTGGATTCGGATGGATTTCTAGTCATTAAAGGGCGCCAGAAACGTTTTACCAAAATCGGGGGGGAAATGATTTCTCTCGGTTACATCGAGGACGAAGTTGCCAGGATTTCTCCAGACTTCCATCACGCTGCCATTGCCTTTGAATCTGATGCGCAGGCCAAGACCCTGATTCGTATCTACACGAATGATCCCGGGCTAACCCTAGAGGCAATCCGTGCGCACTATGCCGAAGCGCGCATCCCTAACACCTATCTGCCGCGCGAATTGATTCACATGGCAGAACTGCCTGTGCTTCGCACTGGCAAAGTGGATTATCAGACCCTGCAAAAAGAGCTCCTGAAATAGCGCAATCGCTGATCGTTGTTGATGCCTCCGTTTAATTTAAAGGATGCTCTACTGCACTCAACTAAACATTTATGGATTAGACTGAATATCTATATTTCTTGCTAGACAACCCCACAAATACCGGAGTCCCAACATGGATATGTCAACAAACAAACTGCCGCTATTTGGCCGTATTCGAACAATCGCAGCAGCAGCAACTGCAGGCTTGGCTCTAGTCGCCTGTGGCGGGGGCGGACTGACCCAGTCCCAGAAATCAGGATTCCTAACCTCTACGGAATATAACCGTCTCCAGGAAGTAGACAGCCCGGCGCCTGGCGTGAAGTTGTATCGTTACGTAAGCCCTGATTTTGACAAGAGTCAGATCAAGGGCGTCATGATTGATCCTGTCGTGCTTTATCAGACGGCTCTTAAAAGCCAGGGGCAAAAAGGGTTAACTGACGAAACGATCTATCAGACACGGATGATTATTGATAAAGAGCTTAAAGAACGTGCATCCCGACGCTTCAATGTGGTTGATAAACCTGGCCCAGGAATTGGGCGTTTGAGCGTTGCGATTACAGGCGCTGAAATCGAAGGTGATGGGTTCAAACCATGGAATGTCATTCCAGTCTCTGCCGTTCTATTTGCCGCTCAAAAAGCAACCGGACTGGACTCAAAGACACCTTCCCTGGTCGTCGAAGCCAAGATGCGCGATAGCGTGACAGGCAAGGTCTGGGGCGAAGGCGTCTACGTGATGTCTGGCGAAACTTTCCGGATGGAGTCTAGCTCTCCAGAAGCATTCCAGAAACTTGCCATTGATTGGGTCACTACAGCCGTACGTGTTTCAGCGGGCATGGCTGGCAAATAATTTTTTATGTCTGGTCGCCTCTGGCGAATCCGCTTGATCACACTGGCGACATTAGTCGCCAGTGTTCATTGCTTCGCAGCCCCTTCGCGTCTCGTGATCGTTCGTCATAGCGAAAAGCTGGACAAGTGGAACCTGTGCCAAACTGGCTGGGAACGTGCTGATGCGCTCACCGAGCAATATCTCGGAATGAACGCCCGCACACCGCTCTTCGAATCAGGACCGCCTGCAGCTATTTTCACGATGACGCTGCACACCTCTCAAACTGCACAACCGATTGCCCACTCCTTGGGCCTACCGCTCACCAACTACGTGGTATTGCCTGGCGCTTCTGCCCCAAAGGAAGCGCTCGACGCAGAAGCGAATCGTCAAAACAGATTGGCCGTCGGGGATCTACTCAACAACCCCCGCTACAAAGGGCAACAGGTGCTGATGGTATGGGAGCATTTTCATATCGCGAGTAGCGCCCTCGAATCAAAATACCCTGGCGAACAGATTACCCTGCGACAACTCTTTAAGCTAGATCAGCCCCCTTTTGCCAAAGTGGTGCCAGCCACCTGGCCGGACAGCAACTATAATTTCTTCTGGGTCATCGACTTCAACGCTGATGGCAGCGTCAAAGCTTTTAAAACTTTACGTCAGGCTTATCAAGGCCGCTATGCAAACCTCCCGGACAACGATTGGGCCGCATCAGAATCCTTGCCCAATGACTCGAGTTGTCTCAGAGACTAAAGGAACTTCGCCCCATGCGTTACCCCACCCTACTTGCTGCCCTACTTTGTGCAACGGCATTTTCCACGGCATCGGCTCATGATCTAGCCGGTCCGTATACCAATCCCATTCCTGGCGTTACCGTAGATGTATTAACCAAAACTGATAAATCATGGAACGGTGCCACATTGCCCCCCTATCCGAAAGGGCAACCGCAAATTACGATTATTCGTTACCAATTTGCACCAGGAGCCATCCTTCCCGTGCACAAGCACCCCGTCTTGAATGCCGGTGTATTACTTAAAGGTGAGCTAAGCGTTAAAACAGACCGGGGCGAAACACTCAATCTGAAAGCGGGCGATGCCATTGTTGAATTGGTGGATCAGTGGCACGAAGGCCGTAACAACGGCACAGAAACTGCTGAACTGATCATCGTATACTCAGGCACGCCCGACTTACCGTTAGCGATACGCCAAGACGCACCTGCATCCGTGGCTAACGCTCCAGCTCCTTCAACAGCCGTTTCCACCATTCCGTTTTTATCGGGTGGCGTTGGAGACGCCTCAATGGCGCAATTGACCGCACGAGAAAAAGAGTTTGACCTCAAGCTCTTTCTCGTTGGCCAGTCAGGCAGCTATCTCAGTGACATTCGGATTACCATCACCGATGCAAGCGGCATAGGGGTATTAGTCACCACCAGTGAGGGCCCAGTACTATTGGCCAATCTTCCTGCCGGCACTTACAACATCAAAGCGCAGAAAAATGGACACACGCTGGAGCAAAAATTAATCGTAACACCGGGCAAACTTCAAACGACCTATTTCCGGTTCCCGGGTGAATAAACTTGCCTCCGCCGGCACTAGGCCGGCGGGTTAACAGCTTCTATTACTTTGCACCCTTGCCACAAGGGAACTTGCCAGCAAGGAAACGTAGAATCGTATCGGCCGCTGGGTCTTTAGCGTACTTCGGGTTGGCATCCGCCCAGGCCACATAGGCCTGAATCACTTCCTTACGGGGCGGCCCGGGTTGTTTTACGCAAATGTAGTTTGGTGCATATTTAGGATGCCGCGTCACCAGATAAGTGTCGTACACCGCCTGCCCATAAATTTCACAGGTTACGAACGAACTGCTGTCCGTGCTTTTGCAATAGCTCATCAGTTCTTCGGTGCTAATGGCATTGGAAGCCTGAGCACCGGTTGAAAGACCCAGAGCCAATGTGGCCATTGATGCTGCAATGATCAGTTTTTTCATGATTTGTTCCTTCAATATGTCTAGATAGTTAAATTGGATTGTGCAGTCTGGTTAGCGCCGACCACCACCAAAGTGGCCACCGCCGCCGCCAAAACTTCGACCGCCCCCACCAGAGCTTCTGCCACCACCACCGAAGTGGTCGCCACTATCCATACGGGCACCGCGCGTATCGCCAAAGCCACCAGGGTCACGTCCAAAACTATTGTCACGGCTGCCACCGGAGCGCTCTCCGCCCGAACGATCGCCATTCATGCGGTCACCCCCCGAGCGTTCACCGCCCGTGCGGTCTCCGCCTGATCGATCACCACCCATTCGGTCTCCACCACGATCACCACCACTCATCCCGTCACGCTGCATGCTTTGGCGGAGTTGATCGCGCTGCGCATCACGTGCAGCATTGCTGCCGGCACCACCCATGTTGGCATTACGGCGCTGCTGATCAGGTTGCCAACTGCTCGATCCACTGCGATTGCCGCCCTTCCAGTTGTTATTGGTGTTGCGGTTGAAGTTGTTGAAGTTATTGTTGTTAACGGTGAGCGAATTGCCGCCACCCCAACCACCGCCACCCCAGTGGCAACCACCCCAAAGCGCTGCGCCCACGGCCATGCCAACCCCGAATGACAGTAGCGCTGTGCCTGCAACGTAGCCTGGCGGATAATAAGCAACTGGGGGATATGCCGGATACGGCCAACCGCCATAAACAACAGTCGGGTTATAGGTCGGCACATAGACCACCTGCGGATTCGCAGGCTGAATAACAATAGGGTCACTGCCACCACCAGATACGGTCTGCTGTGCATTTGACTGCAGCGACCCTGACTCCTTAGCCTTTGCGCGCAAAGCCTGAATTGCATTCATCACATCTGACTGTTGTGCCAGAACTGCATTACCCAAGTTCTGAGTCCAGCTTAACTGAGCGCCCATCATGTTTAGCACTGGCGGGAATGACACCAGCGACTTCACACTGGCATCCCAATTCTGTTGCTGCAGCGCCTGATTCAGCGCATCGCCCTTCAACTTGCTATTGGCCTTCTGCCAATTGGAAGCCTCGGCCACTTCCAGTGGATAAGTCGATGCCATCAGCACCTGCGCCACCAGCGAGTCCGGATACAGCGCAATGGGTGCCACCAGCGATGCCAGTTGTGCCTGACTTAGTTTTTCGGTAGCGGATTGATCGCTACTCTGAGCATAAGCAACCGGCACCATGGCCGGCATGGCCAGCGCAACCGATACCAGACCGACCAGTAAACGGGACGGCAGCCCCGGCTTTTTGGACAACGACATGTGTACTCCTCTGTGCATCACGATAGAGCCATTCTAACCAATGCTCGGCGTATTTAAGCAATTGTCGTCTTTATCCCGGTTGCTAGGGGAAAAGCTGCCGTTTGCGCTCCCCTATTCAGCCCTGATAATTTTGGTCAGCCACTATCGTTGCTGCATAGCTATTTTCATAACTGGGCTGCGCCACAGCTACGCCGAGGGCTGCTGTAGAGATGAGGACAATCCAGACGAGGAAGTTTTTCATTTTGATGCTCCTTATGTGTCACCCTTGGTTTCGGGCATGGAGTCATCTTAGGCGGCGAGAGTCTCACCAGGTGAGCCTGCCAAATAATTTTAAAATTATTTATCGTCTAGTCACAGTTGGTCGCGCTGCCAGTATTGAGGCAGCTGGTCCCGTCAGAACCATAGGTGGTATCACCCGTTGTTTGATATTCACTACCATCCGTACCCAGGGTTAACCCACCCTCTGTTTCATAGGTCGTCCCTGTATCACTTTGTGTCACGCTGCCATCTTGCTGGTAGGTTGCCCCCCCGGGAGCATAAGTATTCCCGCCCAGATTCTGATAGGAGCCGGCTGTGCTGTCATATCCGTTATCAGCACCCATGCCATCCTGCGCGCAAGCGATTCCTGACAACAGCCCGAGGGAAAGAGCGAAAACAGACGCTTTAATCATCGCGTTAAGGTACCAAAACTCTAAAGGAGGATAATGTACCTGTTTCTTAACGCAAAGGTGCCGGATGCATCAGTTGCTGCCCCAAATACGATGCCACACCCGTTTCATCAGACCGTGTCTGACGTTGATGGTTTGCGCACTGATTTCGGGCATGCCCTTTGCGGCAGAAGAACCGGCACTCACGTCGGATGCCAATGAGTCGGCGGTATCCGCTAAAACAAAACGTGAAACCAAGAGCAAATCCAGCTTGAGTCTGCAACAGGGTACTCAAGTCAAACGTAGCCGGGTTACCTTGCCGCAGCCGGATGAGCCGCCCGCCGAGATGCTTGAATCCAAAGGCTTGCGTGGCAAAGCCAGTTTTTATGGCCCCAAATTTCAAGGCCGAAAAACAGCAACGGGCGAAATATTCAACAATAAACTGTTCACCGCCGCCAGCAATTTACTGCCTTTGGGTTCGCTCGTTATCGTGAAGCGGCCAGACACCAACTTATGCGTCGTGGTCAAAGTGAATGACCGAATGCACCCCAAACATCGTGCGCGCGTCATTGATCTATCCCACAGCGCCGCTAAATACTTGGATATGGTGCGCGAGGGCGTGGTCAAGGTTCAAATCGTACCGATTTCCACGAATGCGGCCCCGGGCAGCACAGTGGATTGCGCTATGGGCTTTGAAGTTGAAGAAGACTGCGAGAACTGCGAATCGCCCTTGCAGTTCAACAACTAGGCATTACTCTTCCAGTTGACGGATTCGCACGTCAATCTCCCGGCGAACCAGTTCCAATGCACTTTTCATTGTGTAAAACCGGTTGGTCTCATCCGATGAAATCCAGAAATCGCCGATCTCTTCTTCCAATGCATCGAGGCGTTCGGCAAGATAGCTTAACTCCGAAATATGCGCAGCCTGATACATACGGCTTTCTACCTGTCTGATTTCATCATAAGCATCTGAAATCAACATGCGGGAACGAAATAAACGGTAGTTCGGCACCAACCGGAAGAAAGGGAGTACAACGGCCAGTATGCCCAGCGCCAACAACCACATCCGGTCGATATAACTGACGATCCAGAAAGGCATCAGACCAGACAGCCATGGCGCCCCTTTGTCGTAATAGCGCTTCGCCACAGGGCTTAACGGAATGCTTCTATCAATATACGCAGGGAAGGTATCGCCCTTGCCGAAGAACTGATTATTCTCATCGCCAATTTCGTCAGTGGCTGCCAGGAAAAGCTGTTGAATGGCTGGGTGCATGGTCTTCTCAACCAGCAGCGTGACGGTTGAAGCAATCATATGGATGTCATCCGGCGGGTCCAGCTTGATCAGATTAAGAGACCCCCGCGGGATAACGACTGTTTCCAGGTAAGGCATATGCTTGACGTAAGCCGATGCATAGGCGAAATCAAAGATCTTGAGCTCCGGATGTGCCAGCAAAGTCTGAATGGTCGATGAATCAAAACCATCGACAATGGCCATCGCGACGATTCTGCCATCAAGGAGTTGCTCCATAGCTTGTGCATGCGATAGCCGCCGGAAGTTTTCGTCATCGGCCTTGAGATGAAACCCGCGCATGGCGAGCATTTTCTTAAGCAGCATTTCGGTGCCGCTACCCTCCAGACCGATTGCAACTGGCTTGCCCTTGAAGTAACTCAGTGCATCCAGTCCGCTCAATGCAGGGCCCCGGTAAAAGAGCCACAGCGGCAGGTAATCCACGCTACCTAGAGAATAGAGAGTTGGATACTCTCCTTTATGCGCTACGCCACCCAGCAGCAGACCCGCGTTCACAGGCGAACTACCGTCTGCCGCCATTTCGAGGTTTTCCCGGGACCCTTTGGTATTCACTAATTGCAGCGTCACGCCTTCACGGGCGAATATTTCTTTATAGCGCTGGCCAATCTGCTCATAAGTTGAACCTGGCTGACCAACTGCCAAGGTGACTACACCCGGCGGAATCGGGCGCGTAAAGACGACCAAGAGCAGCAAGCCGACAAGAATAACAACGATGGACACCCACTCCTCGCGGAATAGCGTACGCCATGCGAGGTGCTCTTCAAGCAATCGATTTCTTAACCAGCGTGTAAGGTTATGCGGGGTGCGTTTACTCATAATGGCATTGTGCACGCCGCCCAACAAAAAGGCCACGGTTTCCCGTGGCCTCTTATACAGCAATTACGCTCGTTAATTAGCTGGCAAGCACTGCTTCAATCTGGGCAAAGGTTTTGGCCACAGAATGGATCTGCGTTGCGACCCCAAGCTGACGGGCGATCTGCGAGGCAGAGAAAATGCCACGCACCATCTGCCGCCCTGTCAATGGATCAGCGTCAACCACCAATGCATGATTCCGGTTGTGCACTTTCAGTGTTTCAATCACATCGACCACTTTTGCCTGAGCTACCTGCTTAAGGGTTAATACTTCAATGTCGTCCTGCGGAGTCATCACGTCTTTGACGGTGATCTCGCCATGCTTAATCCCTTTTTTCTGAACGCACTGCATCGGCTTTTCACCCAGAATATCCGTTGCTGTTAGCAAGCCTACGACATCACCCTTGCTATCAGTCACCAGCAAAGAACGAACCCCACGCGAAATCATCAGGTGATTGGCATGGCTCAGCAGCACATCGACACCTACCGTAGCTGCGACGATCTGCTTGAGATCCGTCATGACTTCAATGGCTGGCGAATCTGGCGTCACAATATCTGCCTGGCTGGTCGGCAGATAAAAGCCTGCGCCATTTTCCAGTGAACTTACCTTGAGGATGATAGGACTACTCATGCTGGTGTCTCCTTTGTTGACCGTGGGTTAACCCCTGTTCTTGTTGCATCGCCTCTAAGAGGCCGAATCTTTTGAACACTTTACTATTAAACTGGCACAATTACCCAAAGAATTCGTTGTTGCATTGCAAAGACCTCCCTATGAAACGCCCAAATCTACTCACCTTACTTATCCTCATCGTTTTTGGCCTGATGCTCTGGCAAATGAACTTACAGCACTGGGGTAACTTCATACTGCTTACCGCTGCCGCGGCTGCATTGATTGCAGTTCGCTCAACTGAGTCATCTCAATCCAAAAGGCTTTGAGCCATGAAATTTCTTAAACACATGGCACTCGGGCTTCTTGCGGCTCTTCTGCTAGCCAGCTGTTCCAGCCCGCCCCCCTACAAATCCAAAATCATCCCGGATAGCCCGATGGCACCGGCATTTACGTTGACAGATCAATATGGCCAACCACGTTCGTTGAGTGACTTCAGAGGCAAGGTCGTCAGCCTGTTCTTCGGCTTTACTCATTGCCCGGACATCTGCCCGACCCACCTGGCGCGCCAGGCAGAAGTCATGCGACAACTCGGCCCGCTGGCCGATCAGGTTGCGGTGCTTTTCGTCTCCCTTGATCCGGAGCGGGACAGTCCTGCTGCACTAAAGCTCTATATGGATGCTTTTGATCCACGATTCATTGCGCTCACCGGCACGGTCGAACAGACCACCAAGGTCGCCAAGCAATATAAAATTTTCTGGCAAAAAACGCCCCTGCCAGATTCTGCGCTGGTCTACACGATTGACCATACAACCAATAGCTTCATCATTGATCAAACGGGCCGCCTACGCCTGAACGTGCCGCATGAGATGTCAGCCGCAGACGTTACCCATGATCTTAAATTGATGATCGAAACGAAATGACCCTACACGCGTACGCCGTTCAACCGCCTGCCGAAACACTGATTCCTGTTCTGGGCTCAGTATCGCTGTTTCCTGTACGTCGTATTTACTGTGTCGGCCGCAATTATGCCGAGCATGCACGCGAAATGGGCGTGGACCCCAATCGCGAGCCCCCATTCTTTTTTTCGAAACCACGTGACGCCGTGGCACCCGGTGGCGGCAACATTCCCTTTCCCCCGGCGACAACCAATTTGCAGCATGAGGTCGAGCTGGTTGTTGCGCTGGGCAAAGGGGGTTTGAACATCGTGGAGGCGGATGCCCTATCTCACGTCTATGGCTACGCTACGGGCATTGACTTCACAAGGCGTGACCTACAAATGATCGCCCGTGAGAAATGTCACCCCTGGGAGCCGGGCAAAGGGATGGATCATGGGGCGCCAATCTCTTCGATCGTACCGGTAACCAGCGGAACGCCTGCTGCTGATGCGGCTATCTGGCTCGAAGTGAATGGCGAAATGCGCCAATCTGCAAAACTAAACCAGGTCATCTGGTCTGTACCAGAAGTCATTAGCCGGCTTTCGCAGTATTTTGAGCTGGCGCCTGGCGATCTGATATATACCGGGACGCCCGGTGGTGTATCAACCGTTGTTTGCGGCGACCTCATCCGTTGCGGGATTGGCGGGCTTCCCGAGCTTGAGGTTCGATTGGTCTAAATCTTTCCTGTACTCCTCTTCAGGAGTCATGGTGACCGAAACTTCCAGCGAATGCTCGCCTCCGCCCACAACAACGCCGCGTAGCGGAATGACATCAGCGTAATCACGGCCACAGGCCAGCGTAATAAATTCGTCAGTGACTGCTTTGCCATTGGTCGGATCGAGCCCTAACCAGCCATGACCGGGGCACCATGCCTCAACCCAGGCATGTGTTGCATCGGCACCGATTAACCGCGGCTGGCCGGGCGGTGGCTGCGTCAGAATATACCCGCTCATGTAGCGTGCGGGGATGCCCACACTACGTAATGCCGCAATCATTAACTGGGCAAAATCCTGACACACCCCACGTTTGGTTCTGAAAACCTCGATCAGTGGCGTCCCTACCGAGGTGGCTTCGGGATCAAATATAAACTCATCGTAAATTGCCTTCGTTATGGCGAGCAGTTGTTGGTGCAACGGCTTGCCGGTGCCCAAATGCGCCAGGGCCCACGCCTTTGCCTCGGGTAACGCCGGTATCATCGGCGAGTCGACAAGATAGGCCGCACAGGCTAGTGCAAAGCTCGTTCCTTCCCGATCGGTCGGATCAAAGCTTCGTCGTGCCAGGCTAGTACCGGTCCATGCGATGCTTGCATTTGGCCATTGCGGTGGACGGACAGACACTTCCATGCGTGCTGTGACATTGAGTAAACGATGCGGCGTATTGATTGCAAAGTCCCGGTAACGATTCCCAAAGAAATCGGTCCCTTCAGCAGACTCGGAAAGCGGCTGATTAATGGTCAATTCAGCGCTATGAACCACCTGATCTGCCTGCTCCCCGGGAATCAAGTGCGCACGGTGGCGCGCATTACTGACCGAATAGGCATAGCAGTACTCGGTATTGTGTTCGACGAAATACCGCTTCCAGAGCGAAGTCTCAGACACGGTCTTCATGACAAAGAGACTCCGGGCTCGCTCACGCTGAAATAGCGCACAGCGAGCATCTCATTGAGCGCAGCAGTCTCCTGGCTTAATGTCACAAAGGCTTTACGCAGTTCCGCCAATTCCGGAAAGCCCCCTATCGTCCATTCCGTGAGCTGAATGCCAATCTGCTCGAGGCCATTAATAGCGCCGCCGGCATCTTCGCCCAATCGTTGCAGAGCTTGTTGCACGCCCTCAACCTGGAAACGCAATGATCTAGGATTGGTTGCATCGAGTAGCACAATGCTGCGCATCGCACGCCAACTGGCGAGCCCCGTTGTCTGACTCCGGAATGAACCGGACGAATCGGTCAGATCTAGCAGCCACTCGAGCGGTTGGCTTGTTTCATGAAGCGCACCACCATCATCGCAAGCCTGCTGCAACTGGCTGACAGCAACCTCAAGCGCGGTCGCCAATAGCTGTAGCCGTTCGAGACGCCGTCCCAATGAAAGAAAGCGCCATCCGGCATCTCGATTCATCGCATCGAGAGAAAAGCCCGATAAGGCGGCCAAGCCGGCAACTGCACGGTCTAACCAGACCAGTGTTGGGCCTAATGTCACACTGGTCGAGAGGGCCTGATCATTGACCAGACGATTCATCGCCCGCCAATGATCGTGTGAAAGCCTGTCTCGCAACGAGAACCCGACGCGACCCAGCTCTTGAAGGGTTTGCGCCAATCCCTGCTGATGTTGGGGGTTCGTGGCACAACTGATCAGCGATTCGACAGGAATCCGTGCAGTATCCTTACAGCCCTGCGGTAAAGCAACTATGCCATAGCGCCAGACAAGTTGATGCAGGGCAACCAACCCGTGGCGGCGCGCATGATGCAATCGCTCAGTCAATGCCAACCGCAACAAACGGGCAACGCCTTCGGCCCGCTCTGTGTAGCGACCCATCCAGAATAGATTTTCTGCCACACGGGATGGCACCCCGGTGTGGATAACTGGCGCAATCACTGCGGGGCCATCCTGATGAAACTGAAACTCTTCGTTTTCTTTTGACTGCAGTATCCAGGTGTCTTTGGAGGCACCACCTCGCTGCATGGAAACCACCCGTGCATCACGATGTGACTCAACCCGGGTTAGGCCACCAGGCATCACTTCGTAACCCTGGCCTGCTGCCACGGCATAAGCCCGCAAACCTACCGAGCGCGCATCCAGTTGTAGATGTCCTGGTCGGCGGTTAAGCACTGGTGCCTGCGAAAGACGTACCCACTCCTGTGCCACAAATTTATCCGGACTTGCCTCTATGCGCTTAAGCAACGCCTCACGCGACCGGGCGTCCAGATCCTGTCCGAATATGGGTGAGAAATCACTGATGCCATGCACTGATTTGATCACCAGGTCATCTAAATTGGCGCGCACATAATCCATTGCAGCTGCTTCGCCACACCACCAGGTAGCCACCGAAGGTAGGGCCAGTTCCTCGCCCAGCAAAAACCGACAGGCAGCCGGTAGAAAGCCCTGTAAGGCGACGGATTCGACTACGCCACTCCCTAAGGCATTAGCCATGAGGACGGTTCCCCGACGGGCGCAATCCGTTAACCCGGCAATACCCAATGCAGAATCGCTGCGCAATTCGAGTGGGTCACAAAAGGCATCATCCTGCCGGCGGAGTATGGCGTGGACGCGCTGCAAGCCGCTAATCGTTTTGAGCCATACGCAACCATCCCGCACGGCCAAATCTCCACCCTCAACCAGTGGGAACCCGAGGTAACGCGCCAGGAGGCTGTGCTCGAAATAGGTTTCGTTTAGCGGGCCCGGCGTCAAAACAACAATACGTGGCGACTCATCCCCACAGGGCGCATGAAATGCCAATGACTCACGCAGCGCCGCAAAGAACCCCGTAAGTGGAGAGACCGGCATTTGAGAAAGCAGTTCGGGAAAAGCCCGCGTCATAATCATGCGGTTTTCGAGCGCATAGCCCGCGCCGGAAGGGGCTTGCGTCCTATCGGCAACCACCCACCATTGGCCGTCAGGCGCTCTTAACAAATCGGCTGCATAGCTATGCAGAAATATGTCGGCAGGTGCACGTGTGCCAAATGCAGCTGGCAACCACCCACCTGCGCCATAAACCACCTCCGGCGGAATGATGCCTTCATGAAGCAAGGTCTGCGGACCGTACAGGTCTGCTAGAACACGATTCAATAATCGCGCCCGCTGCGCCAGACCAAAGGAGAGTGTTGCCCACTCTTCACCGGGCAAGACCAGCGGTAACTCATCTAAGGCCCAAGGGCGATCTTTGCCCTGGGGATCCGCATAGATGGTGTAGGTGATGCCCTCATCCCGGATGTGCTGTTGCGCCCCCGCCAAGCGGGATTCAATTTCAGCAGGCTGCGTTGCTTCGAGCAGGGTCAGTAGCGGGAGCCAGTGGGCTCTTGCCGAACCATCTGCCGCACAGAGCTCATCATAACGCCCTGCCCCAGCTGCCCGACGGGCATAGCCGGTTAGCAACTGGGAACTTGCCGCTGGTGACTGAGTTTGTGTCTGCGTCTGCGATTGAGTCTGGGACTGCTGCGATGAGACGGGCGGCATGGCGTTTAAGATGATTTTCCTACGGTCAGGTCAGACGCAAATCCAGCGTGAACGGGAAATCCGGATTGAGGTGACGCTTATCAACACGAACTTCACCCGGAGTATGACCGATCCGGAAGAACCGTGCCAGACGCCGGGCTTCTGCCTCGTAAGCATTCACCGGGAAGGTCTCGTAGCTTAAACCACCCGGATGCGTCACATGATACTGACATCCACCGAGTGAACGTTGCGACCAGGTATCGACCAGATCAAAGGTCAGCGGGGCGTGGATGCCAATAGTCGGGTGCAGACAGTTCGGCGGTTGCCATGCACGATAGCGCACACCTGCAACATATTCACCCTGAACACCGGTTGGATGTAATGGCACTGCCTCCCCGTTACAGGTAACCACATGACGCCCTTCGATGAAACCGTTCACCTTGATTTGCACGCGTTCCAGTGATGAGTCCACATATCGAACGGTACCACCCTGCGCACCTTCTTCACCCATCACATGCCAGGGTTCCAAAGCCATTCGAATATCCATACGCACATTCTGCACATCCATCTCGCCAATGTGCGGGAAGCGGAATTCGAAATGTGGCGCAAACCATTCGGCCTTGAATGCATAACCCGCATGATTCAGCTCTTCAATCACATCACACAGATCAGACCAGACAAAATGCGGGAGCATGTACCGATCATGCAGACCGGTGCCCCAGCGAATCAGGCTCTCTGGCTGATATGGTTTCTGCCAGAACCGGGCAACTAAGGCGCGCATCAAGAGCTGCTGCGCCAGACTCATTCGGGCATGCGGCGGCATTTCAAAGGCGCGCATTTCCAATAGCCCCAGGCGGCCTGTCGAACTATCCGGTGAGTACAGTTTGTCGATACAGAACTCGGCTCGGTGTGTATTACCCGTCACGTCAACGAGTAGATTACGCAACGCACGATCAACCATCCATGGCGGTACGTTGTTAAACATTGTCTGTTGGCGACGCAACTCTTCAAACGCAACCTCAAGTTCACGCACCGATTCATGGCGGGCTTCATCTACACGGGGTGCCTGACTGGTCGGCCCAATAAACAAGCCAGAAAACAGATAGGACAAAGCCGGATGGTTATGCCAATAGGCCACCATGCTGGCCAACAAATCCGGCCGGCGCAGGAATGGTGAATCTGTTGGCGTAGCGCCACCCAGGACAAAGTGATTGCCCCCGCCAGTACCTGTATGACGGCCATCGACCATGAACTTCTCTGTAGAAAGCCGTGTCTGATGCGCCGCTTCATAAAGGAAGTTTGTATGGTGTGTCAGCTCATTCCAGGTACTTGCCGGCTGCACGTTGACTTCGATGACACCAGGATCAGGCGTCACCCGCAACACGGTGAGACGGGCATCACGGGGTGGCTCATAGCCTTCAAGAATGACGGGTAAGCCCATGGCTTCTGCCGTGGCTTCAACCGCCGTCACAACTTCCAGATAATCTTCAAGACGTTCAGTAGGCGGCATAAAGACATACAGCTTGCCGCCGCGCGGTTCTGCGCACATGGCTGTTCGGGTAATACCCGATGCCGACTCGAACATCTTGGGTTTGCTTAGCGCCTCTTCTGGGTTACTGGTCATGGGCCGTAATTTGCCACCGGCATAGGCCTGACTCATGCCGCCCTTTTCCAACGCACCGACCCGAATCCGGAATTGCTCGTGTGTAGGCAACGGCGCCTGTTTAATGGTCGGGTCTGGCTGGTGGATATAGGGGAAATCACTACGGGCAACCCAGGGCTGGGAATCCAGCGGCATGCGATAGCCCATAGGCGAATCGCCGGGGAACAAATAGCACCGTTCATCCCGCAAGAACCATGGTCCACTCTGCCAACGATTACCTGGGGCACGGGCAATCGGCAGAATCTGACCGACTACTTTGTCCAGCCCTTGCATATAGACTTTGCGTAGGCGATCGCGCTCTAGTTCGTCGTCCAGACGAGAGTCGAAGGGATCAACGTTCTCCGGGAGCCGACGTTCACGCCACAAGTAATACCAAACATCTTCAAATGCCGGAAATACCCATTTGGGTTCTACGCCCAGTCTTTCTGCAACACCTTGCAGAAAGCTTGCGGCATCTTCGGCCGTAACACCATAATCGAGCAACTCGTCGGCAACCAGATTGGGGTTGATCCAGAGCGGTTCACCATCTTTACGCCAATAGATGTTGAGCGACCAGCGCGGTAACTGTTCGCCGGGATACCATTTCCCCTGGCCATAGTGACGCAAGCCGAAAGGTGCATACTCTTTACGCAACTTATCCAGTAAAGATGCACTGAGAATCCGCTTAGTCGGACCCATGGCGTCGGTATTCCACTCTGCACCATCACGGTCGTCGACCGACACAAAGGTCGGTTCCCCGCCCTGAGTGAGGCGCACATCCAGGCGTTGCAGATCCGCATCCACCTGACCGCCAATGGCATCGATTTCCAGCCAGGACGCTTCTGAATAGGGCTTGGTGACGCGCGGTGCTTCCCAGATCCGGGTGACGCTCATGCTGTGTTCGAACTCACATTCACACTTGTCGGTTGCACCACTGACCGGTGCCGCCGATCCCGGATCCGGAGAACAAGCAACCGGTATATGACCTTCCCCGGCCAATAAGCCTGAGGTTGGATCGAGCCCTACCCACCCTGCGCCTGGGAGATAAACCTCGCACCAGGCGTGCAAGTCGGTAAAGTCGACTTCCGTACCGGACGGGCCGTCGAGCGATTTAACGTCCGGAGCAAGCTGGATGAGATAACCCGATACAAAGCGCGCAGCCAGCCCCAAATGTCGCATCACTTGAACCAGGAGCCAGGCCGAGTCACGGCACGAACCTGTACGCTTGGTCAACGTTTCTTCCGGCGTCTGCACGCCCGGCTCCATCCGAATGGTGTAGCCAATGTCTTGTTGAATACGTTGATTCAGCCCCACCAGAAAATCGATCGTACGTACTTTTTCGTGAGGAATGGTTTTCAGGTAAGCAGTAAGTTTGGGCGTTGGCGTCAAACAGGCACGATAAGGCTGTAGCTCATGCGCCTGTTCGGCCGGATAGGAGAATGGATATTCTTCGGCTTCCGGCTCCAGGAAGAAATCGAAGGGGTTGTGCACCGCCATTTCAGCCACGAAATCCACTTCGATCCGGAACTCGGTTGTCTTTTCCGGAAAGACCATACGCGCCAGATAGTTGGCCTGCGGATCCTGCTGCCAGTTGATGAAATGATCACCGGGAATCACTCGCATCGAGTAGCTCAGTATGCGGGTGCGCGCATGCGCACATGGGCGCAAACGGATAATCTGCGGCCCTAGATTGATAGGCCGATCATAGCGGTAGTGGGTAACGTGATTTAGCGCAACATGGATGGACACAACGCAACTCCGGAAATGTCATGGGACATCCTTCCTTACGCAAAAGCTGTGCCAACCCGCCTACAGCAGGTCGATCTATTAACCTGTCTGGTTTTGTTGCTGTCCTGCCAATGTCTGAATCGGGTGTGTCGGACGTGTTTCCATCGAATTGCCAACGCGGAGCGATACCAACCGCGCCTCTTCGGCGCTGGTTTCCGTCCAGATCGGATTAGGCAATGAACTAAAGACTTCTTTCAGTTTCTCGCCCCACAAATCATGGATGGCATTGAAGTAAGCATTCGTTGCGTCAATGTGCGTGAAGTGCGTAATTTCCAGGCTATCGGTCTTGTAGACCAGCATATCCAGGGGCAAGCCTACCGATAGGTTTGAGCGCAGGGTTGAATCCATAGAGACGATGGCACACTTTGCCGCATCACCTAGGCTGGTTTCCGGGCGGATCACCCGATCCAGAATCGGTTTTCCGTATTTGGATTCGCCAATTTGCAGATACGGCTTTTCTTCTGCGCATTCGATAAAGTTGCCGGCCGAATACACTTCGAAAATCCGGCAACGCTCTCTACCGATCTGGCCACCGACGATTAGACTGCAATTGAAATCAATGCCGAACTGCTGCAAGGCTTTGGCGTCTCGCTGATACACAAAACGAACTGCATCGCCCACGCGCTGCGCCACGTCGTACATGCTCTCAGCAGAAAGCAGCCCATTCGCATGTTCCATGTTTTCCGCCAGCACTTGTCTTACTGCTTGGGTAATCGCCAGATTACCGGCCGACATCATGACAATGACGCGATCACCCGGTCGTTCGACCAGGCTCATTTTACGGAACGTACTAATCTGGTCGATACCGGCGTTGGTGCGGGCATCAGACAGAAACACAAGACCGGCATCAAGCCGGAGGGCTACGCAATAAGTCATATCGAATCAAAAACCGTTAGAGAACCAGGAAATCTTGGCGAATTCTAACGCTTAGATCATCAATATCGGCGAGTAATTTAGTCAACCAGAGGTGCAAACCCTCAACGCCGATCTCTTCCAAAGTCAAATATCGCAGTTTTGCGGCCAGTTTTCCGGCACGGCGACGGGTTTCTGCCGAATTGCCATTGCCGACTTTTTGCAGGTTAGCCACGACCTCATTGATACAGGAGGCGATCGAACGGGGCACGTCCGGGTTAAGAATCAATAGCTCAGCCACCCTGGCGCCACTGATCGTGTCACGGTAAACCTTACGATAGGCCTCGAATGCCGACAACGAACGGAGTACAGCTTCCCAGTGGTAGAACTCGCGAACGGCAAACTCCGGATCATCAGGATCCAGCATGCCAGCCTTGGCATCTTGCGTCTCGATGTCGAGGAAGCGCAGATCGATCATCCGTGCCGTGCTATCGGCCCGTTCAATAAAGGTACCCAGGCGAATAAAACGGAAGGCCTCATCTTTGAACATGGTGCCAATCGTGATGCCCCGCGATAGATGCGAACGCATATGCACCCATTCAAAGAACTTACCCGGTTCCTTCAGCGGCAAACCCGCTTCGCAAAGCTCAAGGAATTCAAGCCAGGTGCTATTGATGGTTTCCCACATGCCCGTTGTAATTTGCCCACGCACTGCCCGCGCGTTTTCACGGGCGTTATGTAAGCTACACCAGATCGAAGACGGGTTCTCTTCATCCAGCACCATAAAGCGGATTACGGAATCGGGATTAACCTCGCCAAACTTTTTCTGATAGATCGGTAACAATTCAGCCAAACCGAGCATGCCAGCAAGGCTGGCCTCGGCTTCCCGTTGCTGCCCGGGCAATAGTGACTGTTGCAGACCGATATCAATCAGTCGGGCTGTGTTTTCAGCACGCTCGGTATAGCGAGCCATCCAGTACAAACTATCAGCGGTGCGGGAAAGCATGGGACATCCTTAAAAATTTCTGGAGGAGTTAAGCGTCATTCGGATAATCAGTCAGCAGCAACCCAGGTATCTTTGGTGCCACCGCCCTGCGACGAGTTGACGACCAGTGAACCTTCTTTGAGCGCGACGCGAGTCAGACCACCGGGCACCATACGCACGCCCGATGGCGAACTCAGCACAAAAGGACGCAAGTCAATATGACGGGGGGCAATCCCCTTTTCTACCATCGTTGGGCAGGTTGACAGCGATAGGGTTGGCTGGGCAATGTAGGCATCCGGATGCGCAATCAGCTTGTCGCGGAAATCGGCGATCTCTGCCTTTGACGCGGCCGGACCGATCAACATGCCATAGCCCCCGGCACCATGCACTTCCTTGACGACCAGCTTCTCGAGGTTATCGAGCACATATTTTAGGGAATCGGCTTCCGAGCAAATATGGGTAGGTACGTTATGCAGAATAGGTTCCTGCCCCAGGTAGAAGCGAATCATTTCAGGCACGTACGGGTAAATCGATTTGTCATCAGCAACGCCGGTGCCTACGGCATTCGCCAATGTAACGCGCCCGGCGCGATACGCCCGCATCAGTCCGCGAACGCCCAACATTGAATCGGCATTGAAAACTTCGGGGTCGAGGTAATCATCATCGATACGACGATAAATGACATCCACGCGCTTCTTACCGTGCGTGGTCTGCATGTAGACGGTGTCTTCTTCCACCACGAGGTCTTTACCTTCGACCAGTTCCACACCCATTTGCTGGGCCAGGAAGGCATGTTCGAAATAAGCCGAGTTATATAAACCGGGCGTGAGTACCACGACCGTCGGATCTTCCTGCGCATCTGGCGCACCCTGACGCAGGGTTTCCAACAACAGATCCGGGTAGTGCGCTACCGGTGCAATGCGGTGGGCGCCAAACAGGTCCGGGAAGAGCCGCATCATCATCTTGCGGTTTTCCAGCATATAGGAAACACCGGATGGCACTCGCAGGTTATCTTCCAGCACGTACCACTCGTCTTCGCCAACACAGACCAGATCAATACCGGCGATCATTGAATAAATACCGGACGGAACATTCAGTTCGAGCATTTCCTTGCGGAACTGCGAGTTACCCAAAACACGATTGGCAGGAATGATGCCAGCGCGCAGGATATCGCCACGCCCATAGACATCTTTCAGAAACAGGTTAAGTGCCTGCACGCGTTGCGCTAAGCCCTTCTCCAGCCGCGCCCATTGCGACGCCGGAATAATGCGGGGTACCAGATCAAAGGGAATAAGCCGTTCGGTGCCGACATCATCGCCGTAAACCGAAAAAGTAATCCCCACCTGACGGAACAGGTGGTCAGCCTCGGCCTTCTTGATTTCAAGAAAGCCGGCGTCTCGGCTAGCCTTCCAACGCTCAAACCCCGCGTAATGAGGGCGAACCGTTCCGTTTTCCAGCAACATTTCATCAAACATGGTGATCCTCGCAGGTGCGAACAAATATCACCCTAGCTAATACAAGAAGCGTGCCAACTTTAAGAGAAGTCCAAATGATGATCTCACTGCAAAAAGGATAGCATTCGCCTTTTGTGCGCCCACCCGTGGTGCAGCCTGCCATTACCTGCCCTCTATTGGTGCACTGCCGCACGCCTCTCGGCAAAAGATCCCGCCTGAGAATGTTACGATTACGAAAAGCAGCTTAAGCCTATCTACTCATGCATTCATTCCTCACCTGGGCATTCAATGGCGCGCTAATCGCGGCTGCGGTGTTCATACACTACGAAACGCTCTACAGCTTGGCGCGGCACTTACCCAATCTGCCGAACGTTGCGCCGCGCTATCGTGTGCTGATGGGTGTATTCGTTATTCTGGTAGCTCACGCTGTCGAGATCTGGGTTTTTGCGCTGGGTTACTACGCCATGATTCATCTTGGCCTGGGCAATCTGTTTGGCATGACCACGCCAGACCTTCTAAGCGACTGCGTCTATCTTTCGTGGATTTCATTCACCACGGTCGGCTTTGGTGATGTCGCTGCTAACGGCAACCTACGCTTCCTACCCGGCCTAGAAGCATTAACAGGATTTGTACTCATCACCTGGTCTGCCTCATTCCTCTTCATCGAGATGCAGAAGTTCTGGCCCATGAGTAAACACGTCGAACATCATCCCGACAGTCGCGACCACTGATCCGGTGGCGCCAGATGCTAGAATCACGGCCTGATTTCTAGCCTACAAAGACCCCCGCATGGATACCGTTCTGCTGCTCAAAGCCCTTATTCTCGGCGTTGTCGAGGGTCTGACCGAATTCCTACCGATTTCGTCAACCGGCCACCTCATTCTTGCCGGTGACCTGCTCGACTTCAACGACGAAGCGGGCAAGGTTTTTGAGATCGTTATCCAGTTTGGCGCCATTCTTGCCGTCGTCTGGGAGTACCGTGCCCGCCTGTGGGAAACAATAGCCTCCTGCCCAAGCAGCCGTAAGGCACAGCGCCTGATCATCAATGTCGCCATCGCATTTATGCCACTGGCCATTCTGGGTCTGCTCTTTCACAAAACTATCAAAGCCCATTTGTTTAACCCGATCAGCGTTGCCGCCGCGTTTATTATTGGCGCCCTGTTCATTTTCTGGGCGGAAAAACGCACGCACCGGGTACGCGTTCCTTCGGTTGACGATCTGACACTCAAAGATGCGCTCATGCTCGGCTGCATTCAGGCCTTGGCACTGATCCCCGGCACGTCTCGTTCAGGCGCTACCATTATTGGTGGTTTGCTGATGGGTCTATCGCGTAAAGCTGCCACCGAATTTTCTTTCTTTCTGGCGATTCCTACCCTGGGCGTTGCTACCGTGTACCAGGTCTATAAAGAGTGGGCCACCATCCAGAACACTGATCTGGGCATGTGGGCTGTAGGCTTCGTTTCGGCTTTTATTTCTGCCTTCTTGTGTATCCGCTGGTTGCTTCGCTACATCACCACGCATAACTTCATCATCTTTGCCTGGTACCGGATTGTCTTTGGTCTGATCGTGCTGATCACCGCCTATACCGGCGTGGTGAGCTGGTCTGCCCATTAAGCCCGCGCCTAAACCATGAGCGAATACGTCCTCTTCGAGGAAAATGGCAGCTTTCGCGCTGCCTCCGTCCAGGCCGATCAGAACACCAGTCTGCAAGTTGAGTTGCCCGGTGGCAAACGGCAGAAGCTGAAATCAGCACAGGTATTGCTGCGCTTTAAAGATCCATCACCCGCACAATTGCTTCCGGCGGCTGAGCCCATGGCTGCCGATATGGATCCGGCTTTCCTCTGGGAATGCGCCCCAGAGACTGATTTCGGTTTTGCCGAACTCGCTGCAGACTATTACGGCCATGCGCCTTCGGCCATCGAATCCACTGCGCTGCTCCTGACCATGCAGAATGCGCCACTGTATTTTCATCGCCGTGGCAAAGGCATGTTTCGCCGTGCCCCGCCCGAGATTCTGAAAGCGGCATTAGCCGGTGCAGAAAAAAAACGTTTGCAGGCGGAAGCGATTGATCGCATGGTGGCTCAACTGGTGGCGGGTGCTTTGCCGCCTGAGCTCATCGAGCAGGTCGACGCCTTGCTGGTCCAGCCAGATCGTAACCGGCCTGAAGTAAAAGCTTTTGAAGCAGCCTGCGTTCAGACCAAAGAGTCACCAGCGGCGTTGCTACTCAGATGCGGCGCCTTTCCCGATGCCTATCACTGGCATTTCCGGCGCTTTGCGGCCGAACGTTTCCCGAAAGGGATTGGCTTTCCGGAACTGCCTGAACCGGCTACGGTCACGGATCTGCCGCTGGCGGATGTACAGGCGGTCTCGATCGATGACGCCAACACTACCGAAATTGATGATGCGCTTTCGGTAACACGGCTCCCCGGCATTGGGTGGCGCTTCGGTATTCATATTGCGGCCCCGGGCCTTGGTATTCTGCCCGGATCTCCACACGATGCACTGGCGCGCGCCCGGCTTTCAACTGTTTATATGCCGGGGCACAAAATCACCATGCTGCCAGATGATCTGGTGGCTCGCTTTACCCTGGCCGAGGGCAAAGCCTGCCCGGCCTTATCGCTCTATGTGAACACAGACGAAAACTTTGAAATTCTGAGTCATGAATCACGTGTGGAACGTGTACCCATTGCAGCCAATCTCCGCTTGCATGAAATAGAACCACACATGGATGTAGACCAGCTCAATGCCGGCCAGATTCCTAGCTGTGCGCATGGCGAAACTCTGCGCACCCTGTGGCGCTTCGCAGGCGCCTGTGCAGGCCGCCGTGGTAAGCCATCAGCGCAAGCTGGTTTGCATGACTATCACTACCAGATAGACGGACCCCTGCACGACAAGTCAACCGGCGAAATTCTCGACCCCGCCGCATGCACGGTGCATATCGAAGCGCGCAAACGCGGCAGTCCGGTTGACATGCTCGTCGCAGAACTGATGATCCTGGCGAATGCTACGTGGGGCCAACTGCTTGCGGACCATAACGTACCGGGGCTCTACCGTGGCCAGGTTGCCGGCAAAGTACGCATGACGACGTCTGCAATTCCGCACGAGGGATTGGGCGTCGCCTGTTACGCCTGGAGCACATCGCCCCTGCGTCGTTACTCCGATCTGATCAACCAGTGGCAACTGATTGCTGTCCTTGCAAACAAACCGGCACCCTTTGCACCACGTTCAGCCGAACTCTTTGCCGCCATGCGGGACTTTGACCTCACCTATGCCGGCTATGCCGACTTCCAGCGCCGCATGGAGCGCTACTGGTGTCTGCGCTGGTTACAACAGTCTGGTACTGAACAGGTCGAAGGCACATTGATGCGCAATGCGCCTAATGTCCGCGTTGATGGCCTACCGCTTGTGGTGCAAGTGCCTTCTGCACCGGAACTTCCCCCGGGCAGCCGTATGCGTCTCACACTCGGCGCACCTGATCTGCTGGAACTCACGATCCACAGTCGCTTTGACGCTGTGCTTGATCAAGGCACCGCGCCGGCCGATGAAGATCTGGAATTGCTCGACGAAGTTCCAGTAGAGGAAGCGCTGGTTGAGGCCGAAGAAGAAATGGCAGAAACCAGCGAAGTGCTCGCTGAGCCAACGGCCACCTCTTCTGGTGACGCTTAATAAAACCAACAGCATCCCAGACCGGCTCGGACTACAATAACACCATGTCCGTGGCGCCCAACAGCACCTTTCACACCAACCCGCCGGCTGATGACCAGGAGCACTGGTCACCTAAGCCGCTCGGGTGGCGCCTGCTTTTCAACGACCGACTGCTCTGGATAGCCTTAGGGCTGTCTTTCGTTGCGCACATCATCATTCTGGCGCCGCAATACGGCATCAAGCTCCCGGAACGTGGGGACAAGTCGCTAACCGTTTCGTTCCGGGCAGCGAGTCAGCCCATGCCTCGGGCAAATGAGAGCGCGCTGCAAAACACCCCGACCAAAACAACGCCACCACGCAAAGCAGCACGCGCCGAAGTTATCAAACCCACAATCGCTAAACCCATTGCGACGCCGACAATGCCCAGTGCTACAGAGTTGATGTCACGTTCTGCCAGCACGCAAAGCGCGTCGTCGAGCAATAGTGCGGGTGCCACGGGCGCAACTGGTGGCGGACGGCGCGTAACACTCACACCGAACATGAAGGATTACCGTTATAGCCAGTATCTATCTGACTGGCGTAACAAGGTCGAACGCATAGGCGCAATGAACTATCCCGAAGAAGCACGCGGCAAGTTTTTTGGTTCGCTGGTGTTGTCGGTGGCGTTGCGCCCTGATGGGAGTGTCGACCGGATTGTCGTCGTCCGCTCTTCCGGCAACAAAGTACTGGATGATGCTGCCAAGCGCATCGTCATGATGGGCTCCCCGTTCGCCCCGTTCCCGCCAGACATCCGCAAGGAAACTGATTACCTGGACATTACACGCACCTGGAACTTTACCCGGGGCGATGCACTGGAAACCCGATAATGGCTAACATGCTAGATCACTATGCTGTGCTGGGTCACCCGATCCATCACTCACTATCGCCGGTCATTCATACTGCCTTTGCCCAGCAGACTGCACAGGCACTCCGCTATGAAGCCATCGATGTCGCGCCATCAGATCTTGTAGCAACACTCAACAAGCTGCCCGATGATGGCTTCCGCGGCGTCAATATCACTGTCCCCCACAAGGAAACCGTATGGGCCTATGCCAAACAACACGGGCAACTCACTGAACGGGCAGCGCTGGCTGGGGCGGTTAATACCCTAGCGTGGACACCAAAGGGACTCTTGGGCGACAACACCGACGGCCAGGGCTTGCTGAATGACCTGCAACAACGTCATCGCCTAAGCCTCAACGGCAAACGTATTCTATTGCTTGGCGCTGGCGGCGCGACGCGGGGTGTTGTGTTGCCGCTCCTCAATGCAGCTCCGGCCTCGCTGGTGATTGCCAACCGTACGGCGCAACGGGCCAACGATTTGGCCGCGATCTTTGCATCGCAAGCGGTTGCCGCAAACTGCCTCCTCCATGGCTGTGGCCTGGATGCGCTCCCTCAGCTCATTGACGCCACAGGTGCTTTCGATGTCGTCATCAATGCCACCAGCGCCAGTTTAAGTGGTGAAGCCGTTGCCCTTCCTGCTGAGGCCATCACGACTGACGGCTTTGCGTACGACATGATGTATGGCGCTGCACCTACGCCGTTTCTGGTAGCGCAACAAGCGGCAGGCATCTCTCACCTTGCCGATGGTCTGGGCATGCTTGTGGAGCAAGCTGCCGTCGCCTTCGCGCTCTGGCGGGGCATCGCGCCAGAAACACAGCCTGTTTATACCGCCCTGCGCGAACAGCTCTCGCGCAAGTAACCATGGCCCAACGTCGACCACGCTGGCTACTCCGGATTGCACTGACGCTCATCGGGTTGTTCCTGCTGGTGCAGTTGTGGTTCTTTGCCTGGGTACTGGTCTGGAAAGTGACTGAACCGGGTCCGACGCAATTCATGAAAATCCGCCAGGCAGAACTGCAGGCAAAGCGCCCCGGCGCAAAGTTACAACAGACCTGGGTGTCTTACGGATTCATTTCTCAGAATCTCAAGCGTGCTCTCGTGGCCGCCGAAGACAGCAAATTCATGCAGCACCACGGTTTCGATTTTGATGGCATTCAGAAAGCCTTTGAGAAAAACGAAAAACGCGGGCGCATTGCTGCTGGCGGTTCAACCATTACCCAGCAACTCGCCAAAAACCTATTCCTCTGGCCAGATAAGAGTCTGATCCGCAAAGGTGAAGAAGCGATTATCACGCTGATGATTGAGGGCACCTGGAGCAAACGGCGCATACTCGAGGTTTACATGAATGAAATCGAATGGGGTACTGGCATCTTTGGCGCAGAAGCCGCTGCACGCCACTATTTTGGCGTCTCCGCGAATGAACTTAATGAATATCAGGCGGCTATGCTGGCCTCAATGGTGCCCAACCCTCAATATTACGACCGCAAGGGTGAAACCGAGGGCTTAGCGCGACAAACTGAGGTGATCCTCGAGCGCATGAGCAAGGTAGCCATCCCGCCCAATCGTTAGCCCATCCTAAGCCTACTCGATGTGATACCTCGATTTAACTGCCTTGATCTGATAATCAACCCGTTCTTTATATAGATTCCTAACGGTAGGTTGCTTGCCTTGCGAGAAGGCGCGCATGACATCATTCTTGATATCGTATCTTGGCCAGATTTCCTTATCTCCGTAATTCGGATTGCCGGTTTTTGCAAATGCTGTCCAGCTCTTGGCCAGCTGCTCAGCCATCGACTGATCTTCCGGATTAGCCGGATCAGCCATCGGGAACCAATAAGGACTCCATACGGCCCTTTCTTTCATGTCTGCTATGGCAAGATTAATGTGTTTGCATTTATTGACGCCCGATTGTGCTTTGGCTGGTGCTGGCAAAACTGATCCGAGATCGCCGAACACGTAGGGCAACTCAAAGGTATGCGCTGCCCCAATATGTGAATCTCGAATCGTTGGCGTTAGGTAGCTGTACTCATAGGCATAAGATGGCGCATATTTATTGGCACTATCCGCCAGTAGCTTCACCCCGCCTCGATACCAACCATCCGCCATAATTTCGGCAGACAGGACACAGGCATCTTTGAATCCAGCATAGAGCTTTTTAATGACCTTCGGATCTTCGCCCATTTTCTTGATATAGGCATTTACGGGTGGTTGTCCTATCGCAAAAAAACTC
>ERZ1034363.166-NODE-166-length-46832-cov-3.133333_pt1 | contig 46832 bp, 45 predicted proteins | sample MGYA00520616_ERZ1034363 | MGnify/ENA primary metagenome ERZ1034363 (study PRJEB33736, sample SAMEA104284506) | Azolla filiculoides | biome: Urban; feature: Water surface; material: Ditch water | place: Netherlands | collected 2015-10-28 | depth 0-0.1 m ...
TCGACGAACTCGCAGCCCAGCTTTTGCAGCAAGACGCGCGACCAGAAGTTGCCGGCCAGCTCACGCTTGGCGACGAAGCGCCAGCCCGGCGCAGGCAGTGCGGCGATCAACACCAGGCTGTCGAGATAGCTGGCGTGATTCGCGACCAGCAGTCGCGCATCGGCTGTGGCCGGCCCGGACTGGTCGATCAGTTCGAGCCTGATGCCGGCCAGTGCCAGCCAGAGCCGGGCCGCCCGGTGTTGGCCGAGGTCTGGTCTGCGCCAACAGCGGACATTCCCTTGTAGCCGGAAAGCAGCCATCCGCCGACGCACTGCCCTCGATTAAGGCTCCATCAGCGACGCTTCAAATCCAGGGCTTGAACCGCCGTGGCCGCGGCGGTCAGTGCGACGCCCAGCCAGACCGATGGCGCCAGCAGCGCGAATGCCGTAACGGCCCAGGCACCCGTCAGCCGCTCGGTGACCCGCGTGGCCTGCCGTCTGAACCTCGGCAGCGCGCCGGCAAGAAATACCCTGGCCAACTGCTGCCAGGCTGCGCGCGGCTTGGCCTCGGACAGGCCCTGCTCGAACAGGGCCCGACTGGCGGCACGGCGCACCTTGCCGCTCGAGGTCTTGAGCACGATGCGCTGCGATGACAGCCAGACCTCGTCGGCCGGCAGTCCGAGCAGCGCGATCACCTGATCCTGGATCGCCTGCCGCAAGACGGCCAGCGCGGCGGCTTCGGTGAGACGGGTCTCGGCCGCGACGACCAGACGCTCAGTGCCGCTGACCGGGTCGGGGCTGCCGAAGACCGCGACGCAGCCGGGGCGCACGCCGGCAATCCGGCCCACGGCCTCCTCGACCTCCTGCGGGTAGATGTTGCGCCCGGCCTTGATCACGATGTCCTTGGCGCGTCCGCTCGGGTAGAGCTCGCCACCCGCGAGGTAGGCGTAGTCGCCGCTGTCGAGCCAGTCGCCATCGAACAGTCGGGCATTGGCCTGCGGGTTGCGCCAGTAGCCTGAGGTGGCAGAGGGTCCGCGGAACTGCAGCCTGCCCTCGCGCCGCTCGGGCAGTTCGGTACCGCTGGCGTCAACGACGCGCAGTTCGTAGCCCGGCAGCGGCCGGCCGCAGGCGACGAAGCGCAGCGGATTCGGGTCGTTCGGCGCAGCCGGGACCGCCTGGCCAAGGGTCGAGAACGCCGCCCGTTCGATGCGGTCGACCTGCAGCCCGCGCTGCAGCGTGAACGCGAGCCCGACCGCGCATTCGGCCAGGCCGTAGACCGGCGCCAGCGCCTTCGGGTCGAGTCCGCAGGCGGCAAAGCGCGCCGCGAAGCGCTCCATCGTGCCGGGGTTGACCGGTTCGGCACCGTTGAACGCGATCCGCCAGCAAGACAGGTCGAGCTGCCCGAGCAGATCGTCGGGCACGCGGTGCAGGCAGAGTTCGTAGGCGAAGTTGGGCGCGCCCGACAGCGTGCCGCGGTAGTCGTGGATCGCCTGCAGCCAGCGCTGCGGCGCCGCCAGGAAGCGCAGCGGCGACATCACGACGAAGGGAATCGCGTAGACCAGGCAGGACAGCCAGGCGCAGATCAGCCCCATGTCGTGATAGAGCGGCAGCCAGCTCACGAACACATCATGGCGCCCGACCTGGGCCGCGCGCGCCATCGCTCGGATGTTGGCCAGCAGCTGGGCATGGGTCAGCGTCACGCCCTTGGGGTTGCCGGTGCTGCCCGAGGTGTATTGCAGCAGTGCGAGGTCGGCGCCGGCAGTCGGTGCTTGCGCCGGACTGGCGCTGCAGGCCAGCAGCAAGTCGGCCAGCACCACGCCGCGCAGGCCAGCCACCAGCCCGTGCAGCAGCCCGGCCGGCAAGGCGACTTCGCCGCTGGCGATCAGCAGCTTGGCACCGGCGTTGTCGAGGATGGCCGCGTGGCGGCGCAGATGGTCCTCGAGCTGGGACGGCCGCGCCGGCGGGTAGATCGGCACCGGCACCGCACCGGCCAGCAAGATGCCGAGGAAGCAGGGAAAGAATTCCAGCCCGGTCGGCAGCATCAGCGCGACCGCATCGCCGCAGACGATGTCGCGCGCCTGCAAGCCGGCCGCGACGGCGCGGGCCCGCTGCAGCAGTTCGCCGTAGCCCAGGCGCTGCTCGGCACCATCCTCGTCGAGCAGGATCAGGTGCGTGCGCTCTGGCTGGCGCTGGGCATGCCAGACTAGCACCTCGGTCAACGTCGCCAGCTGGTCGGGGGCCGGTTCACCCGTACCCGCTATGCCCGTCGCCACCGCAGGCGCGGACTCAGGCGCCGGCCGGGCCTGGCTGTCCGCCGCCGCCAGCGCGCGCAGGAAGTCGCGCGGCGTCTGCGCCTCGCCGATCAGCCGCTGCGGCAGTCGCACGCCGAAGGCCGCCTCGATCCGGACCAGCAGCTCGGCGCGCGCCAGGCTGTCGAGCTCGGCGTCGCGTTCGAGCTCGCTGTCTGGCGTCAGCGCGGGCGCCGGCTGGCCCGGCCGCAGCTCGCGGCACAGCCCGGCGATCAGCTCCAGCAGGCGGTCGGTCTCTTGCTTCATCGCAGGGGGATCATGAAGCAAGGCCCGTTCTGGGTCAACGGTGCTCAGCTGCGGCTAACGACTGGCCGCAGCGGCCAGGCCGGCCGCCAGCCGGCCGATCACGGGCAATGCCGCCGCCAGCCGGGCCAGGTCCGGATGGCCGTAGTTCAGCCGCAGATGGTGGTTGAACCGCTGGTCGGCCGAGAACAGGTGGCCCGGGGCCACGCTGATGCCTTGCTCCAGCGCCAGCTGCTGCAGGCGCAGGGCATCGACCGCGGGCGGCAACTCGGTCCAGAGAAAATAGCCGCCCTCGGGCCGTGTCACCCGGGTCCCGGGCGGGAAATGCTCGCCGATCAGCCGCAAGGCCAGTGCCTGCCGCGCGGCCAGCGTCTGCCGCATCTGGCGCAGATGGCGGTCGAAGCCACCGCTCTGCAGGAAGCTCGCCAGCGCCAGCTGCGAGGGAATGGCGCTCGACAGGGTGCTCATCAGCTTCAGGCGCTGCACCTGGGGTGCGAAGCGGCCGGCCGCCACCCAGCCCACGCGGTAGCCGGGCGCCAGGTTCTTCGAGAATGAACTGCAGTGCATGACCCAGCCCTGGCGGTCGTGGGCCTTGGCCGGCAAGGGATGCTGCAGACCGAAGTAGAGCTCGCCATAGACATCGTCCTCGATCAGCGGCACCTGATGCTGCGTCAGCAGTTCCACCAGCGCCTGCCGGTTCTGCTGCGGCATCAGGCTGCCGAGCGGGTTCTGGAAGCTCGGCATGAACCAGCAGGCCTTGACCGGATGACGCCGCAGCACTTCGGCCAGCGCACCCAGCTCGATGCCGTGACGCGGATGGGTCGCGACTTCGACCGCCCGCAGCTTCAGGCGCTCCAGCGCCTGCAGGGCGGCGTAGAAGGTCGGCGACTCGACTGCGACCACATCACCCGGAGCCGTGACCGCCTGCAGGCACAGGTTCAGCGCCTCCATGGCGCCGTTCGTGATCACCAGTTCCTGCGCGTCGATGCCCAGGCCCTCGATGCCATAGCGCAGCGTGATCTGGCGCCGCAGTTGCTCGTCGCCGGTCGTCAGGTATTCGGTCAGCCGCTCGGGCGGCAAGCGCCGCATGGCCGGGGTCAGGCCGCGCGCGAGCTTTTCCAGCGGGAACAGCTGCGGTGACGGAAAGGCGGAACCGAGCGGTGCCAGCTCGGGGTTGCGGGTCGAGCCCAGCACCGCGAATACCAAGTCGCTGATCTCGACCACGGCCGACTGCGCGGCGGGCCGCGCGGTGCCGGGCTCGGTGCTCGGCTGGGAAGCGTTGACGTAATAGCCGGAGCGGGCCCGCGCCTGGATCAGTCCGCGCGCCTCCAGCAGGTAATAGGCCTCGAACACCGTCGAGGCGCTGATCTGGCGGCTGCGCCGCGCCTGGCGCACCGAGGGCAGGCGGTCGCCCGGGCGCAGGACCTGGGCCCGGATCAGTTCGGCGATCTCTTCGGCGTAGCGCTCGTACAGCTTCATGCGTTAACTGATACGGTGATTTTTCAGGAAACTGGATCTTACCGATCAGATGCAGGAGCGGCACAGTGAGGCTTTTCTCAGCCGTTCGCATCATGTCCCAGTTTTCGACCTCACAGCCCGTCAGCAGCAAGATCCATGTCCGAGCCACCAGCGGGCGCTTCAGTCGATGGCGTTGGGCCATGGTCTGGCTGACCCAGCTGCTGTTCTACGGCCTGCCCTGGCTGAGCTGGAACGATCGCCAGGCCGTGCTGTTCGACCTCGATGCGCGTCGCTTCTACCTGTTCGAGCTGGCGCTTTATCCGCAGGACTTCATCTACCTGGCGCTGCTGCTGGTGATCTGCGCCCTCGGGCTGTTTTTCGTGACGGCGGTGGCCGGGCGGGTCTGGTGTGGATTCTCCTGCCCGCAAACGGTCTACACCGCGATCTACCTCTGGGTCGAGCGCAGGTTTGAGGGCGATCGCAGCGCCCGCATGCGGCTCGATGCCGCGCCCTGGACCGCGACCAAGCTGGCACGCAAGGCCGGCAAGCAGGCGACCTGGATCGCGATCGGCCTCTGGACCGGCTTCACCTTCGTCGGCTACTTCACGCCGATCCAGACCCTGGGCGGCCTCGTGCTCCACCTCGACACCGGGCCCTGGGAAACCTTCTGGATCGGCTTCTACGGCCTGGCCACCTACGGCAATGCCGGCTACCTGCGCGAGCAGGTCTGCAAGCACATGTGCCCCTACGGCCGTTTCCAGAGCGTGATGTTCGACCGCGACACCCTGATCATCGGCTATGACCAGGCCCGAGGCGAGCCCCGTGGCTCGCGCCCGCGCGGATCGGATGCCCAGGCGCTCGGCCTTGGGGACTGCATCAACTGCACGCTGTGCGTCCAGGTCTGTCCGACCGGCATCGACATCCGGAACGGCCTGCAGATCGACTGCATCGGCTGCGCCGCCTGCATCGACGCCTGCGACGCGGTCATGGACAAGATCGACCGCCCGCGCGGCTTGATCCGCTACTCGTCACAGACCGGCCTCGAGCAGGGCTGGGGCCGGGACCGGATCCTGCAACGGACGCTGCGGCCGCGCGTGCTGGTCTACGGTGCCTTGCTGCTGGCCATCAGCGCCGCCTTCGTGATCGGCCTGCTCCAGCGCAGTCCGTTCCGCGTCGATGTGATGCGGGACCGGGGCGTGCTGGCGCGGATGGTCGAGCAAGGCGCGGTCGAGAACGCCTATCGCCTGCAGATCATGAACAGCCTGGAAAGCGTGCAACGCTACCGGATCGGCGTCACCGGCCCGCAAGGCCTGACGCTGGTCGCCTCGCCCAGCATCGAGCTGGCACCGATGGCCGAGCGCACCGTCACTGCGACCGTGCGCCTGGCCGGGCAGCAGGCCGCGGCGCTGGCGGGCCAGGCCCTGACTATCCATTTCGCGGTCGAGCCGCTCGGTGGCGACCAGGCGGGCCGCCAGGTGGTCGAGAAGAGCAGCTTTCTGGTGCCTCGATAAGCTCGCTCGGACCGGCCTGGAATCGAGCGTGTCTCAGCGCGGACGCTCGAAGCCGGACTCGATCCAGGCTTGCGCGCTGCCCGCGTTGAGCTTGAAGGTCGGCGACACCGGCACCCTGGCCAGCAATTCGCCGAACTCGTCCTCGGCGCTCAGGGTCGCGGTCGCGCCTTCCTCGTCTGGCACGATCGCCAGCAACACCTTGATCCGCTGACCCTGCACCGTGACGCTCAGGTTCTTGTTGAGTTGGGCATGGAGCTGCTGCTCGTGACGGCGCAACACCTCGCTGGCGGTCTTGACCAGGGTGTTGAAGGCGGCGGTATCGAGCGGCTTGGGGTTCTTCTTGTCGCGCCCCATGGTCCAGGGGCCGACCAGCGCGGGCTCGTCCTGGCCACGCAGCAGCATCGCCACCGCCCAGCCGTCGTCGTCCTCGTTCTTGATCACGCGCGCGGTCCAGCGGCCGTCACTCCAGAGCCGCGGTTCCTGGATCGCTTCGGGGCTGTCGTCGCTCATGGAGCCTCCGGCGCGTGCGGTTTGCGGCTGATGCGGTCCCAGTCCTTGAAGGTCTGCTGCAGCCGGTTCCTCGAGTTGGGGTGGCCGGCGCGAAACACATGGGTCAGCCGCTTGCGCAACGCTTCGTCGGGCGCCGGCGCGGCCAGCAGCTTGAGCTGGTCGATCACCAGCATCACGACCTGGAAGCTTTCGGAATCGGTCGCCAGCTCCAGCAGGCCGCGTCCGTTCTCGGTCCGGTCCAGCATGTCGGCGCCCTGCTCGATCATGTACTTGACCAGTCCGGCCTTGCCCTGCCGGCAGGCCCAGTGCAGCGGCACCAGGCCGTCAGCCAATCGGGCGTTGAAGTCGGCGCCAGGCGCGAGCAGCTCGGGCGCCAGTGGCCACTCCGAGGCCTTGATCATTTGCTGGATTTTCCAATCACTCATCGGGTCGGTGTTTCTATGCGGGCAGGGTTTGACAATCTGGCGGACGCGCAGTCTCTCACAAAGCCGCGTGGCAGCCGCCATCCCCGCGCGCCTTCCCGCTGCCATGATGCCGCTATGCTCACGGTTTGTCCAAGTTCCGCGCGTACCATGCTGCTCACCATTGTCTTCCTTGCCGGCCTCTGGGCCGGATTGCAGAACACCCTCGCCGGCGGCGGCTCCTTCGTCACCCTGCCGGCGCTGATGCTGACCGGCATGTCGCCGCTGGCGGCCAACATCACCTCGACGCTGGCGCTGTTCCCGGCCCAGGTCAGCACCGGTTTGGCCGGCCGCAAGCTCGCCAGCGGCGCCGGCAAGCTGCCGTTCATGGCGCTGTTCTGGATCAGCCTGGCCGGCGGCGCGCTTGGTGGCCTGTTGCTGCTCAACACGCCGTCCTCGGTCTTCGCACGGCTGGTGCCCTGGCTGGTGCTGTTCGCGACCACGGTCTTCGCCTGGGGCAATTTCCTGCGCAAGCCAGCGGCACCGGGCGCGCATCTCGGGCCGACTGCGGCTGCGCTGATGCAGTTCCTGATCGCGATCTACGGCGGCTACTTCGGCGGCGGCATCGGTTTCCTGATGCTCGCGGCGCTCACCATGGCCGGCCTGGCGGCGCGCAACGCGGCCGCGACCAAGAACCTGCTGGCCGGCATCATCAATGCTTCGGCGGTGGCGCTGTTCGTGCTGTCGCCCGAGGCCCACTGGCGCGAGGCGCTGGTGCTCGGCGCGGGCGCCGTGCTTGGCGGCATGGCCGGTTCCTGGGCGCTGCACCGCATCAACGAAAAGCTGCTGCGCGTGCTGGTGGTCTGCATCGGCATCACGCTGACGATCGGCCTGTTCCTGCGCAGCTGAGCCCCGGCGCCAGCAGATAGCCATGGATGCTGCCGATCTGGTATTCGATTGCTTCCTGGTCCATGGACGGCAAGTCTCTCACAGTCTGCCGGCAGGAATGCCTCCCTGGTTCAGCGCCTGAGGCGCAAGGCATTGCCGATCACCGAAGCGGAGCTGAAGCTCATGGCCAGTGCCGCGACAAGCGGCGACAGCAGCCACCCGGTTAGGGGATAGAGCACGCCCGCGGCCACCGGAATGCCGAGTGAGTTGTAGAGGAAGGCAAACGCCAGGTTCTGCTTCATGTTCCTGACCGTGTCCTCCGACAGGGTGCGCGCGATGGCAATGCCCCGCAAGTCGCCCTTGACCAGGGTGAGCTGCGCGCTGTTCATGGCCACGTCGGTGCCAGTACCCATGGCCACACCCACATCGGCCTTGGCCAGCGCGGGAGCGTCGTTGATGCCATCGCCGGCCATGGCCACGATTCTCCCCTCCTGCTGCAGGCGCTCCACCAACTGCAGCTTGTCGATGGGCTTGACTTCACCATGGACCTCGTCAATGCCGAGGCGAGCGCCTACCGCCCTGGCTGTGGTCCATCCGTCTCCGGTGGCCATGATGACGCGCAAACCGGCCTGCTTGAGAACGGACAGCGCCTCCGGTGTGCTGGTCTTGATCGGGTCCGCCACGGCCAGCAATCCCGCCAGTTGACCGTTGATTGCCAGGTACATCACGCTGGCTCCCTCCGCTCTCAGGCCCTCGGCTTCGGAGACCAGGGCATCGACACCAATGCCCAGCTGCTGCATCAAGGCTGTATTCCCCAGCGCCAACTCAAGGCCGTTGACGGTGCCATGCACCCCGATGCCGGAGCTGGACTCAAAGGATTGCGGTTTGTCCAGGAGCAGGCCACGCAGGCGTGCTGCGGCAACGATAGCCTGCGCCAAAGGATGCTCGCTGCCTTGGTCGAGGCTGGCGGCTAGACGCAGCACCTCGTCTTCAGCAAATCCCGCTGTGGAGACCGCACGATCGAACACAGGCCGACCCTCGGTCAGAGTGCCCGTCTTGTCGATGATGAGGGTGTCGATCTTGCGCAGGCTCTCAATCGCCGCTGCATCCCGGAACAACACCCCTTGCGTCGCACTGCGCCCCGTCGCCACCATGATGGACATCGGCGTTGCCAGGCCAAGCGCACAGGGACAGGCGATGATCAGCACCGCCACTGCATTGATCAGGCCAAAGACCCAGCGGGGCTCGGGACCGAACAGCCCCCAGCCGAAAAAGGTGAGCACGGCGATGGCCACCACCGTCACCACGAAGTAGCCTGCCACCTGATCGGCCATGCGCTGCATCGGTGCCTTGGACCGCTGCGCCTGAGCGACCAGCTGGACAATTTGAGACAGGACGGTCGCAGACCCCACGCGCTCTGATCGCATCACCAGGGCGCCGCTGGTGTTCATGGTTGCACCGATCAGCTTGTCACCGACCCGCTTGGACACGGGGACCGGCTCTCCGGTCAGCATGGACTCATCCACCGAGCTGGCGCCCTCCAGGACCAGACCGTCCACCGGAACCTTTTCTCCAGGTCGAACCCGCAGGACATCCCCTACGTGAACATGGGACAGGGGGACATCCGCCTCGGTGCCATCGTCATGAATCCGACGTGCCGTCTTGGGCGCCAGGCCCATCAAGGACTTGATTGCTGCCGAAGTCTGTGAGCGAGCCTTGAGTTCCAGTATCTGACCCAGCAGCGTCAAAGAGATGATGACTGCCGCAGCTTCAAAGTAGACCGCCACCCGTCCCATCGAGATAAACGACGCCGGAAAGACCTGGGGTGACAGGGGGGCCACCATGCTGTAGATGAAGGCAGCGCCCGTACCCAGGCTAATCAAGGTCCACATATTGGGCCTTCGGCGCAGCAGCGATTGCCAGCCACGCAAGAAAAAGGGCCAACCCGCCCACAGCACGATGGGTAATGAGAGGGCCATTTCGACCCAGGTCCTGGTGGCGGTTTCGAACCATGGCCACTGGTGGCCGAACATGGACAGTAGCGTGACCATCACGCTCAGTGGCAGCGTCCACCAGAAACGGCGCTGAAAGTCGAGCAACTCCGGGTTGTCGTCTGCCCCCAGCTCTGGAATGACCGGCTCCAGCGCCATTCCGCACTTGGGGCAATTTCCCGGGCGGGTCTGCTGGACTTCCGGGTGCATGGGACAGGTGTAGACCGTTCCGGTCCCGGTGGGGGCTGCAGGAGCGGACTGGCCTGCCGATGTCGCAGTTTGGGCGTGGTGATGGTCGTGGTTCATGATGGCTTGCGCGTACCGGCCTTGCCTGAAGAATCAGACGGTTCCTGGCCATGGTGATCACGCCCATGTCCACCATGCCCGTGGAGCAGATGCATCAATGGACAAGCCAGCAGCAACAGGTAAGGCGCCAGACCCAGCACATGGCCCCAGTGCTCACGCAGGAAGAAAAAGCCCACGATCACCGCCAGCGAAATGCCCGCGAGTGCCGCTGGACGACGCCAGGGCGATGGCGGCCGGGGATGACCGGAGTGGTTGTCAGAAGCAGCCATGTGTACCCCCAATTCCATTGGATTGAACCAGGGAGCGACAGCAAGGTCGCTCTCAAACTGGCGACTTGACCAGCTAGCGGACCAGGAAAGTGACCCCGTTCGGGCCAGCGCCGACCTGGTGCGTCGCGATCACCTTGCGGGTCGCGGTCTCGATGACCGACAGCGTGGCGGACTCGATGTTGGTGACGAAGACATAAGCCCCGTCCGTGCTGCTGGCGACGCCATGGGCGCCTGGGCCCGTCTTCAGCGTAGCCACCACCTTGGCCGTGGCAGTGTCGACGACGGAAACGGTGTCGGCCGGGCGCTGGCTGCTGCCCTGGTTGGCGACATACACCTCGCGCGTGCCGGCGGGCGCCATCATCTGGATCGGCGTGCGACCGACGGCCACCTTGCCCACGAGGCGCTGGCTGGCGGTGTCGATCAGGCCGAGCCGGTTCTCGCCGCTCAGCGAAACATAGGCCTGCTTGCCGTCGGGGGAGAAACCGACCTGGACCGGCCCCTTGCCCACGGCGATGCGCTTCGTCTCCTGGAGCGTTGGCAGGTCGATGACGGAGACCGTGCCACCCTTCATGTTGGCCACATAGAGGGTCTGGCCATCAGGGCTGAGTCGCAGACCGTGCGGATACTGGTCGGTGGCGATCTGGCCCAGCTCGGCCTTGGCCTTCAGGTCGATGACCCGAATCAGGTTCGCTGCCGAATCCGACACGAAGGCGCGCTCACCGCTGAGGTCGGTCACCACATGCGCCGGATGTTCGCCGGCGGCGATGCTGCTGGCCCCGGCGTCCAGCGCCGCAGGGCGCAGCATCAGCAGCTGACCCTGGCTGCCGGGGCCGTGATGGGCCGCATGAGCGGACATGCCGACCGCGAGCAAGAAAGCCCCGTCGGCCGCGAGCTGGACATTGTGCGGCGCGATGTCGAGCTTGATCGTCCTCACCTGGCCATTGTCGAGCTGCACTTCGCTGATCGAATGGTCGCGTTCGTTGGCGGTGTAGACCCAGCCAGCGGGTGCCGCCCCGGCGTTCCCCAGGCCGAGGGCCAGCGCCCAGGCCATGAGAGTCCTGACCGGTTGGTGCATCGATGGTCGTGTTGGCATCCCGGTGCCTCGCTTACTTGGGGGGCGGCAGGCGGTCCATCATCATCTGCAGCATGGATTCCATCATCTCCATGCGCTTTTCCATCAGCTGATGACGCTCGGCCAGATCGGCTGGCATCCCCTTGCCTGCGGCCATGCCTCCCATCGGGCCCATTCCAGCTTGACCTCCGATTCCCTGCATGCCGGCACCCATCTGCTTCATCATGCCCATGCCTTCCTGCATGAGCTTCATGTGCTCGGCCATCAATGCCTGGCGCTGCTCGGGCGTACTGGCTGCGGCCATCTGGTCGTGCATGGCACGCATGGCCTTCATGTGCTGGTCCATCCTGGCCATGTTCGCCATCTGACCGGGCCCCATGGCATTGGGTGGCGTGGCAGGCTGGGCTGCGGGTGCAGTTGCCGCAGCGGCAGCGCCTTCAGGGTGATGTTGCGCGTGCTCGGCGGCGGTCTGTGCCGCGGCTCCGAGCGCTGTAGCTGCCAGCAGCATTGCCAGCACCGTGGTGCGAAGCTTGGACATGATGAACTCCTATCTCAAACACCAGGGTGGGCCGTCCTGGTCGACACAGCGATCGGCCTTGGACGGCATTCAAGGGAAACCCCCTCGGTCTGCGGCGCGCCTGGAACCGCGCCCAAGATCCTGCTCAGACCAGATGATTGTGGAGCGCCAACACCGTCAATGGGATTGCGACTGCATTACAAATTTGTCATCTTGCTGCTGCCGGTCCGCGCACCGGCCTGCAACAGCTGGCGCAAGCACCATTCGTCGAGGTTGTCGCAGGCGAAAGTGCTGACTTCCTGCAAGCCGGCCTCGACCGCCAACCCCATCGGCTGGCAGCCAGACAACAACCGGCTCAGGCCTCGGGCTGCCAACGTTTGAGCAACAGCGCGTTTCCGACCACGCTGACCGAGCTCAGCGCCATCGCGGCGCCCGCGAACACCGGGTCCAGATAGCCCAGCGCCGCCAGCGGAATGCCCGCCACGTTGTAGGCAAAGGCCCAGAACAGGTTCTGGCGAATCTTGCTGACCGTGCGGCGCGAAATGTCAAGCGCTGCCGCCACCAGTCTGGGTTCGCCGCGCATCAGCGTGATGCCGGCCGCATGCATCGCGACATCGGAGCCGCCACGCGCCGAGGCCATCGCGATCCCGACATCGGCAGCGGCCAGCGCGGGCGCGTCATTGACGCCGTCGCCGACCATCGCCACCCGGTGACCGTCCTGCTTGAGCGCGACGATGCGTGCGGCCTTGTCGCCGGGCAGCACCTCGGCCAACACCTCGCCAGCATCGGGGTTGAGCCCGAGGCGGCGCGCCATCGCCTCGGCCGCGCCCCGGTTGTCGCCCGAGATCATCGACAGCCGCAGGCCGCGCGCGCGCAAGCGGGCGACCGCGATCTGCGCGCCGGGCTTGGGCAGGTCGGCAAAGGCGAGCAAGGCCAGTGGCGCGAAGCGGCCGTCGGGTAGCTGCAGCGCGAGCGCCGAGACGGTCGCGCCCTCGTTCTGCAAGGTTTCTGCCCGAGCGCTAAGCTCGCCCAACCCGGCGCCGAGTTCCTCCATCCAGCGCAGGCTGCCCAGGTGCAGATGGGCGTCCTGCACCAGGCCATGGCTGCCACGCCCCGGTACTGCCTGCACCTCCTGTGCCGTGAGCGCCTGGGCGTCGGGCACCGCCTCGGCGGCCACCACCACCGCCCGCGCCAGCGGATGCGCACTCTGGCGCTGCAGCGCGGCAGCCGCCTGCAGGGCGCCGGCCTCGTCCACGCCGGGCGCGGCCACCAGCGCGCTCAGCGTGGGCTCGCCCAGGGTCAATGTGCCGGTCTTGTCGAAGGCGACCGTATCGATCCTGCAGGCGGTCTCGAGCGCCGCGGCGTCTTGCACCAGGATGCCATGCTGCGCCGCCACCCCGGTACCGGCCATGATCGCCGCCGGTGTCGCCAACCCGAGCGCGCAGGGGCAGGCAATCACGAGCACCGCGACCGCCGGAAGCAGCGCGTCCTCGAGCGCTGCGCCCTGCCAGAAGTACCAGGCACAGAAGGTCAGCAGCGCGATCACCAGCACCACCGGCACGAACACCGCCGCCACCTGGTCGACCAGACGCTGGATCGGCGGTTTGGCCGCCTGTGCATCCTGCACCAGCGCGATGATGTGGTTCAGCACGCTCTGCGCGCCGACTGCGGCCACCCCGAGCTCGACCGCGCCGTCGCCGTTGAGACTGCCGCCAGTCAGCCGGTCGCCCGGCTGCTTGGGCACTGGCATCGGCTCGCCAGTCAGCATCGACTCGTCGACCTGGGTGCTGCCCTGCAGCAGTTCGCCATCGGCCGGCACGCGTTCGCCTGGGCGCACCAGCACCCGGTCACCCGGCAGCAGCTCGGCCACCGGCACGTCGACCAGCTGTTCGCGCTTGATGCCGTCAGGCAACAGATGCGCCACCTCGGGCCGCAAGGCGTGCAGCGCCCGGATCGCCTCGGTGGCCTGGCGCTTGGCGCGCGACTCGAGCCATTTGCCCAGCAGCACCAGCGTGATCACGAGCGCCGAGCCCTCGAAGTAGAGATGCGGCATTTCGCCAGCCTCGGCGCGCCACCAGAGCCAGCTGCTCAGGCCCCAGCCCGCGCTGGTGCCGATCGCGACCAGCAGCTCCATATTGCCGCTGCGGGCCTTGAGCGCATGCCAGGCCGAGCGGTAGAAGCGCGCGCCGAGCCAGAACTGCACCGGCGTCGCAAGCGCGAACTGCAGCCAGGCCGGCAGCATCCAGTGCTGGCCCAACAGCGATCCGAACATAGGCAATGCCAACGGCCCCGACAGCAGTGCTGCCAGCAGCACCGGCCAGGCATCGCGCGGCACGCCAAGCCAGCCTGTTGCCGGTTCGGCCTCGGCAGCCTCGAGCGGCCTGGGCTCGTAGCCGGCATCGCGCACGGCCCGTTGCAGGCGCGCCGACATGGCGACCGCATCGCCAGTATCCGCTTGCCAGTGCACCCGTACCGACTCGGTCGCGAGGTTGACGCTGGCCTGCCGGACACCGGGAATTTTCTTGAGCGCGCGCTCGACGCGTCCCACGCAGCTGGCGCAGGTCATGCCGCCGACGCCGAAATCCGTCTCACTGGTGGAAGGCTCCACCGCTGCTGTCGCTGTGCTTGCTTGTTCCATGCGGTAAGTATGAACCGGAAGTCGATCCCCTTCATGCTGCAGCCGCTCATGTGCGACATCGACTGGCTGGCGCCATACTTCGAGGGCTGACTACTCATTGAAAGGAATCATTGATGCAACAAATCTTCACCGTCACCGGCATGACTTGTGGCCATTGCGAAAAGGCTGTGACGCAGGCGATCCGAGCGCTCGACCCGCAAGCTCAGGTTCAGATCGACCGGAGCCAGAACCGGGTCGAAGTCGAGTCTACCCAGCCGCGCGAGCGGCTGGCTGGAGCGATTGCCGAAGAAGGCTATCAAGTCCAGACCTGATCCTCCCTGCTGCGCTGCCAGCACAGCCACAGGCAATGCCGCCCCGAACGGGCGGCATTTTTTTATAACTCTGTGGATAAGATTTTGCTTAACTCGAAGTTATCAACAGGATGTGGGTATTTTATTGGGTTGTTAGCTCCCAGGCCGGTCAAAAAAGCCCCGCCTTCCACAGGCTTGTGCAATGACAAAGCTGTTGATAAGAAAACACAAAGTAAACTTATCCACAGATTTCGACTGCCTCCTACTATTACGACTATTTTTAATGTAAATTCAAGTAATAAAAAGCGATAAAGTTCTGCTGGCTGACACGAAGCCTTTGCTGCAGAGGTATGAATGGCTTTTTTGGCATTTCAGCGCTGGCTGTTAAGATTTATGTTTTCTGACTGTTATTTGCATGTCTTCTGCCGCACCGGGCTTGACAGCCCACCTGTTTGAGGTCAAGAGCGCCCAGCTCCCGCTGGTGACGCTGTTGTTGAAGTCGACTCATCTCAACGAGGTGGCGAATGAGCTCCAGCAGCGCTATGGCAACAATCCCGATTTCTTTGCAGGCGACCCGTTGCTGATCGACCTGTGCGTCCTGCGCGACAGCGAAGAGTCAGTGGAGTGGAGCTTCCTGCTGCCGCTGCTGCGCCGCTATCACCTGATGCCGGTGGCGGTCAAGGGTGGCAATCCCAAGCAGATGCAATCCGCGTTGCAAGCCGGACTGGCCCAGGCTGATGAAGCCACCTATATCCGCGCCGATGCGGCTGGCCAGACTTATGCGCAAGCCGCTCCCGCGCCGGAACCCGAACTGCTGCCGGCCCTGATCGTCGACAAGCCGCTGCGCTCGGGCCAACAGGTCTATGCGCGCGGCCGCGATCTGGTGGTGCTGGCCATGGTCAATCCGGGCGCCGAGGTGATCGCCGATGGCCATATCCATGTGTTTGCCCCACTGCGCGGTAAAGCGATCGCCGGTGCGCGTGGCTATACCGATGCCCGCATCTTTGCTGCCAGCCTGGAAGCCGAGCTGATTTCGATCGCTGGCGTTTATCGCACCAGTGACAAGCCACTGCCCGCCAACGTGCAAGGCCGGCCAGCCCAGGTCAGACTGCAGGCCGGTCCCGATGGCGAGAAGCTGGTGCTTGAACCTATCAACTAATCTGATCCTTCTTTCATAAAGAATCAAAAATGGCAAAAATAGTCGTTGTGACTTCTGGTAAGGGTGGGGTCGGCAAGACAACCACCAGCGCAAGCTTCGCTACCGGTCTCGCGCTCAAGGGCTTCAAGACTGTCGTGATCGACTTCGACGTCGGCCTGCGCAACCTTGACTTGGTCATGGGCTGTGAACGCCGTGTGGTGTATGACTTCATCAACGTCATCCATAACGAGGCCAACCTCAACCAGGCCCTGATCAAGGACAAGCAATGCGAGAACCTGTACGTGCTGGCCGCCAGCCAGACGCGTGACAAGGACGCGCTGACCCAGGAAGGGGTCGGTCGCGTGCTGACCGAGCTCGCCAATATGGGCTTCGAGTACATCGTCTGCGATTCGCCAGCCGGCATCGAGACCGGTGCGCTGATGGCCATGCATTACGCCGATGAGGCATTGGTCGTGACCAACCCCGAGGTGTCCTCGGTGCGCGACTCCGACCGTATCCTCGGCATGCTGGGCAGCAAGACCCAGCGCGCGATCGACGGCAAGGAGCCGGTCAAGGAACACCTGCTGATCACGCGCTACAACCCGAACCGGGTCGAGGAAGGCCAGATGCTCTCGCTCGAGGACATCCACGACATCCTGCGCATCGAGCTGATCGGCGTGATTCCCGAGAGCGAGATCGTGCTGCAGGCTTCCAATGAAGGCCTGCCGGCGATACACAAGGACGGCAGCGACGTGTCAGAGGCCTACAAGGACCTGGTCGACCGTTTCCTCGGCCACGAGCGCCCGCTGCGCTTCGTCGAGGCGGTCAAGCCGGGTTTCTTCAAGCGTCTGTTCGGTGGGAGATAAGCACCATGTCTTTTTTTTCCTTCCTGCTCGGCGAGAAGAAGAAGACCGCCTCGGTGGCCAAGGAGCGACTGCAGATCATCCTGGCGCACGAGCGCAGCGGTCGCAGCTCCACCGAGCCCGACTATCTGCCCGCGCTGCAGCGTGACCTGATCGAGGTGATCAGCCGCTACATCAACATCAATCCGGACGATATCAAGGTCCAGCTCGATCGCGAGGACAATCTCGAGGTGCTCGAAGTCAAGATCGAGCTGCCCGATCCGCGTTGAGCCGGCAGAAGATGCTAACCCTGAAACGCCTGATTCCGGTGACGCTGCTGGCAGCGCTGACCGCCTGTGCCGTTCCCTCGCCAGCTCCGGGGTCGGCCGGTCCCATGTCTCAGCCCGAGAGCGGACCGGCATTGCTGATGCGCGAGCAGGCCGATCCACCCCAGCCGCTGCTCGAGCATCCCGGCAAGCCACCTGCCAACGGCTATGTCTGGATTGCCGGTCGCTGGGCCCTGCTGGAAGGCCGCTACCGCTGGCAGCCCGGCAGCTGGGTTGCGCCACGACCTGACCATGTCTGGCAGGCCCATGTCTGGCGCCGTGCCGGTGACGGCTGGGTGCAGGAAGGCGGACGCTGGGTGCCTGATGCCAATAGCTTGGTTCGACCGCGCCGGCGCTGACACCCCCTGGCTGGCATTGCCAGTGGACGGTCGTGGCTGACATCAAGAGCGGCGCAGGTGGCACCATCGGCATCACCGATGGCAGTCAAGGCTGCGCCGACCGGCTATGACCTCGTGATCGGGCAGAAGGACAAACTTGTCATCGGCCCCTGGCTCTACAAGAACCTGCCTTGGGATCCGACCCGCGACCTGACCCCCGTGGCCCAGACCTGCTGGTGTCCTCGGTGTCTTCTGCGATGAGCCAGATCAAGTCTGGCAAGCTGCGCCCGCTTGCGGTCACTTCGGACAAGCGCAGCTCCTCGCTGCCCGATGTGCCGACCATCGCCGAATCGGGTTACAAGGGCTTTGACGTCAGTACCTGGTATGGCGTACTCGCGCCGGCTGGCACGCCCGCCCCCATCGTCGCGCGGCTCAATGCCGACTATGCCAAGTGGAAAGGCATCGTCGAGGCATCGGGCGCGCAGCTCGACTGATCTGTGCCGGGGTGTCACAGCTGTAAGCAGCTGTTGCAAGTCCTTGTTTGCTGCCGTGCCGGCGCCGACAATGCCGGCATGGCCCCTCATTTCCCGCTTCTCCTGCTCGCCTCGGCTGTCCTGGCGGGCTGTGCCGTGGTGCCTGGACCGGTGGACTACGGCCCGGCTTACGGGCCGGCCTACTCAACCACGGTCTACGCGGCGCCGCCATCACCCCGGATCGAATACCCTGGACTGCCGCCTGCTGCGGGCTATGTTTGGGTCGACGGTTACTGGAACTGGGGCGGTGCCCGCTATCTCTGGGTGCCGGGACGCTGGTCGGCTCAGCACCCGAACCAGGCCTGGGGGCCCCAGTTCTGGCAGCGCGAAAACGAGCCCAGGCGACCGCATGGCGGCCAATGGGAAGAGCGCCGTCCGCCGCCGCAAGCCCGGCCGCGCTTCGAAGAAGCCGAGCGGGGCTGGCGCAACGAGCCGCGTGGGCCCCGATTCGAGGCGCCGCCGCAGGCACGGATCCAACCTCAGCCGCATCGCGCTCCACCACCGGTCATACAGCAGACCGAGCCGGGCCGGGCCGGCTTCATGCGCGGGCTGGCCGAGCGGGCTCAGGCCGAGCGCCCCGATCCGGCGCCCCGGTCCGCCGAGACTGGCCCGCGTCATCCCCCCGAGCCGGGTCGGCGTGGCGGACGCTGGCGGCCGGAAGATGGCGAAGCGGCCGACCGGCATTGACGGCTACTACGAAAAAATAGCGGTTGCCGGGCAATTTCCCCGGATCTAGAATGAAAAAGCAGGATGATCTCGCTGATTGGCGGGTTATGTCCTGCATTTTTCATCATAGATACAGGGGGTGAATCATGGCTGCCAATCCAGGAACCGAGCTGTCGAGCCTGAACTTCGGGAACATGATCGGGGGGCCGCTCTGCGCGGTCATCGAGGCGCAGACCCAGGCGGCGCGCGCCACGGCCGACTTCATCAAGACGGTCGGCTTCGACCAGGACAACAAGCCGGTCTACGTCGAGTTCAAGTACCCGAAGGAAGTCGCCCCCTACCAGCCGGCGGTCGAGGCCCATGTGGCTTCGGTCTCGGTCAGCAACCAGGGCACCGGCTACGAAAGCGTGCCAGCCGTGACCTTCTCGGCCGGTTCGGGCGAGACCGCCGCCCAGGGCCAGGCGGTGGTCGAGAACGGCAAGGTGGTGCGGATCGAGCTGACCGATGGCGGCAGTTACACCGCGGCGCCCAGCGTCACGATTGCCGCGCCGACCGGGGTCGGCGGCACGCAGGCCGTGGCCAGCGTGGTGTTCGCGGCCCGCAAGGACGCGGTGGATGCCAGGTTCCAGGACATGAAGATCGAGGTCCCGCTGCTGACCATGTTGCCGATTCCCTTCATCCGGGTCGAGGAGGCGACGATCGACTTCAATGCCAAGATCAATTCGATCGAGACCCAGAGCCAGAGCAGCGACCTGGCCATCGGCGGCAACCTCGAGGTCAAGCAGCGCTGGCCGGGCGGCTCGGCCAAGCTCAATGTGTCCTGCTCCTACAAGAAGACCACCGCCAGCGGCAGCAATGTCGAGCGCACCTACTCGATGCATATCTTCGTCAAGGCCTCGCAGGACGAGATGCCGGCCGGCATGGAGAAGCTGCTCGGCGTGCTCGAGGGCGCGATGCGCTCGACGCCCGTCGGCGCCGTGAAGTGATTCCCTCCCCACTTGCCACCCGGACCGGAACATGAGCGAACTCAGCGAAACCCTAGGACATCTGCTGTGCGAGATCACCCGTGCCCGCATGGCGGCCGACCGCGAGTCGGTCCGGATCGCCAGGCAGTACGCCGAGGATGATGGGGGCTTGCTGCGCCATTTTCCGGTCCCGCGCATGCGCATGCCCCAGCTCGAGCTGACGCTGCCGGTGGTGGTCTCGCATATCCCTGAGGGCTATGTCGCCAAGGTGGCGCCCGACATGCTGGTGTCGGCCTTGTCGGCCAACCTCAAGGAGGCGCTCAAGGGCCTGGCCATCCATGTCAGCACGACCGAGATCCGCAAGATCGTGCGTGCCGACGCCAACCTCAGCCAGGGCCTGGTCAGCGACCAGCTGCCGACCCTGCTGACCGAGCAGCTGCATGACCACACGCGCCGGCTGGTCGAGCGCCAGACGGCAAAGGCTGCCAAGACGGCAGCGGCTGGCCATGACGAGGCCGCGACGGCGAGCCAGAGCGCCGAACGCTTCAAGGAAATCGCCGCCATCATCCGGACCCAGGTCAACCGCACGCTGGACGCGCTGCCGCAGCGCCCGGTCGGCATCAGCATCGATGCACGCACCCAGCAGGTCAAGGAGGCGAACCAGGGCGGCAGTTTCTGCCTCAACCTCAAGCTCAACGTGACCGAGGAAGGCCTGGACATGCTGTTTGATGACCCCGAGCCCGGCCAGGACAAGCTGCCCGCGCTGAACCGTCTGGTGCCGGAGTAAGCCGGCATGCAGATCGTCGTCACGGCCTTCCTGGACGAATCGCAGGCCCTGGTCGAGGAGTCGACCCGGCTGGTCGATGGCTACCAGCACAAGCAGCCCGATTTTCCCGACCGGCTGGTCGACTGGCTGCGCCGGGCCGAGGACCTGCTCAAGCGGCATCGCCGCAGCCAGCTCGCGCCCTTGTCGGCGCTGCGGGCCCGGGCGCTGGCGGCGATCGCCGGTGTGCACGAGGGGGCGGAGTCGGCGGCACGCCGGCTGCAGGCACGCAAGCAGACCGCGGGGGCCTGCGCGCTGCTGCTGGGTCAGGCCCAGGGCCTGCTGCACGAGGCGCAGGCCGCACTCGAGCCCAGGCGTGACGAGGCCGCGCGCCTGATCCAGCAGATGCTGCAGATCCTGATCCAGAACGGCCTGTTGCAGGCCCTGCTCGATGCGGCGCCCAGACCTGCCGAGCGCCTGGCCTTGGTCTGGCAGGCCTGCCAGACCCGGGCTGAAGTCGCCAATGGCGCGCGCCAGGTGCTGTGTCTGGTGGCCTGGGCCGACGCGCTGCGCCTGATCGACGAGACGCTGCACGCCTGGCGGCTCTGAGCCCGCCCGTCCAGCGCAGCTGGACCGGCCTGTGTCGGCTGGCCGGTTACTGAATCAGGCCGCCGCGCGCTGCAGCCGGTCGCGCACGCCGTCCCAGGCGGCATCGGCCGGCGGGGTCTCGACCCAGATCAGCCGGGTGTCGGGCTGGTCGAGTTCGCGCAGCACCGCGAACAGTTCCTGCGCGCAGGCGTCCGCCTGGGTTGGCATGTAGCGCAGCAACAGATGCCGGCTCGCGCTGCTGATGGGCTGGCGGGTGTAGATCGCGATCTGGCGCGCGTCGGCGCCAAGCAGGTCGAGCGCGGCCTGCATCTCGGCCTGAGGCATCAGTCGCACGCGTGCGGTCGGCGCGTAATGCGATTCCAGCGTGCCCGAGGCCTTGGGCGCGGCCTGGTCGCGCAGCGCGACCGGTTGGCCGAGCGCGGCTTCCAGTGCCTCGATGCCGATCATGCCGGGGCGCAGCAGCACCGGGCGGCCACGGCTGCAGTCGACGATGGTCGACTCGATGCCGACCGGGCAGGGGCCGCCGTCGAGGATCAGCAGCTCGTCATCGGACAGCAGGGCGTCGAACTCGTCGCGCACATGCGCGGCCGAGGTCGGGCTGACGCGGCCGAAGCGATTCGCGCTCGGCGCCGCCAGGCCGTGGACGCCAAGCGCCGCACAGGCCTGCAGCAGCGCCTGCGCGACCGGGTGCGCCGGACAGCGCAGGCCGATCGAGTCCTGGCCGCCGGCCGAGGCCGCGCCCACTTCCGGCTTGCGCGGCAGGATCAGCGTCAGCGGACCGGGCCAGAAGGCCTGCATCAACCTGGCCGCGAAGCCGGGCAGCTCGCGCGCGTAATGCGCGACGCCGGCCTGCCATTGCGCCACGCTGGCGCCGGCCAGATGCACGATCAGCGGGTGGTCCTTGGGTCGGCCCTTGGCGTCGAAGATGCGGCCGACTGCCTCGGCCTGGTCGGCATCCGCCGCCAGGCCGTAGACGGTCTCGGTCGGCAGGCCGACCAGAGCGCCGCGCTGCAGCGCCCGCGCGGCCTGTTCGACCGCCCGCTGCGCCGGCTCGAGCGCGGCCGCATCGGCCTGCGCCGGCCGCAGCAGCGCGCGCGCGTCCAGCGTCAGCGCCATGGCGCCATGCCCAGCAGCTCGGCGCAGCGCAGCGCGGTCGCCTGCGTCTGCTCGACGCTCGCGCCGGTCACGTTGAGGTGGCCCATCTTGCGGCCCGCACGGGCTGCCAGCTTGCCGTACAGGTGCAGATGTGCACCCGGCAGCGCCAGGATCTGCGCCCAGGGCGGTTCGACCGGCTGGCCGTCCTGGAACCAGAGGTCGCCCAGCAGGTTCAGCATCACGGTCGGGCTGTGCAGGCGCGGCTGCACCAGCGGCAGGCCGGCCATCGCGCGCACCTGCAGCTCGAACTGCGAACAGTCACAGGCGTTGATCGTGTAGTGGCCGCTGTTGTGCGGACGCGGCGCCATCTCGTTGACGACCAGGCCGCCATGCTCGCTGCCGTCGTCGATCACGAAGTATTCGACGCACAGCACGCCGACATAGCCGAGCTGGCGCGCGACCGTGGCAGTGGTGGCGATGGCGCGTTCGGCCAGTTCGGCCGGCACATTGCCGTCGAAGACCTCGGTCACGGCCAGGATGCCGTCGCGGTGCAGGTTGCGCTGGACCGGGAAGTTGACCACCTGGTCGTCGGCGCCGCGCGCGACGATGACCGACAGCTCGGCTTTCAGCGGCAGCATCTTCTCGAGCACGCAGGTGACGCTGCCCATGCTGTCCCAGGCGGCGGCGAGTTCGGCCCGGTCCTTGACGCGGGCCTGGCCCTTGCCGTCGTAGCCCAGGCGGGCGGTCTTGAGGATGCCGGGCAGCAGCTCGTCACCCACAGCGGCCAGGTCGGCCTCGGTCTCGAGCGCGGCATAGGGTGCCGGGCCGACGCCGCCGGCCTGCGCACAGGCGACGAAATGCGCCTTCTCGGCGATGCGGTCCTGCGCCACGGCGACCGCGCTGGCGGCCGGCGCGACCGGGCGGCTCGCGGCCAGGGCTTGCAGCGCGGGCGCGGGCACGTTCTCGAATTCGGTCGTGATCGCGTCGCTGCGCCCGGCGAGCTCGGCCAGGCCAGCCGCATCCTCGTAGCCGGTCTGGATGTGATAGTGGCTGACCAGTCCGGCCGGGCTGACCGGGTCGGCGTCGAGCACGGCGGTGTAGTAGCCCATCTCCTGAGCGGCCTGCACGAACATGCGGCCGAGCTGGCCGCCGCCCATCACGCCCAGGGTCGCGATCCGGCCTTCGGCATTGACCGATCCGGGCAGCAGGGTCTTGACGGCGCTCATGCCTGGCCCACCGGCGGCAGCACCATGGCGCGCGCGGCCTCGGTCTGGGCGGTGCGGAAGGCCTCGAGCTTCTCGCGCAGCGCCGCATCCTCGTTGGCCAGCATCGCGATCGCGAACAGCGCCGCGTTGGCCGCGCCGGCGGCACCGATCGCGAAGGTCGCGACCGGCACGCCCTTGGGCATCTGCACGATGCTGTGCAGCGAGTCGACGCCCGACAGCGCCTTGGACTGCACCGGCACGCCGAGCACCGGCACCACGGTCTTGGCCGCCAGCATGCCCGGCAGATGGGCGGCGCCGCCGGCACCGGCGACGATGGCTTTCAGGCCACGACCGACGGCGGCTTCAGCGTAGGCGAACATGTCGTCGGGCATGCGGTGCGCCGACACCACGCGTGCCTCGCAGGCGACGCCGAACTGCTGGAAAATCTCTACCGCGTGCTTCATGGTGTCCCAATCGCTGTTGGAACCCATCACCACGCCCACCTTGATTGCTTCGCTCATCACCGCTCCAAAAGTTGCGATTTTACTTTTGGCCCTCAGATAGAGGGCAAAATCCTTCAGCAATTCCTTGCCGAGCCGCCGCCGGCTCATCCACTTCACACAAGCGCCATCCCATGATCGACGTCAACCTTGTCAATTTCGAAGCCGAAGTCATCGAAGCCTCGCTCCGCGTGCCGGTGCTGCTGGACATCTGGGCCGAGTGGTGCGGCCCCTGCAAGCAGCTCGGTCCGCGGCTCGAACAGCTCGAGGCCGAGCTGGCTGGCAGCTTCGTGCTGGCCAAGCTCGACGCCGACAAGACGCCCGAAATCGCCGGTCAGCTGTCGCAGATGTTCGGCGTGCGCAGCATCCCGTTCTGCGTGCTGTTCAAGGACGGCCAGCCGGTCGATGGCTTTGTCGGCGCCTTGCCGTCCGAGCAGCTGCGCGCCTTCCTGACCAAGCATCTGTCGGTCGGCGAGCCGCAGGCCGAGGCCGAAGCTGAAGTCCAGCCCGATCCGGAGCCGGGCCAGGCCGCCGACGCCCGTTCGGTGCTGGAGCAGCTGGCCGACGCGCTGGCCCAGAACCCCGGCAACGACGACCTGCGCTTCGACTATGTCAAGCAGCTGATCGGCAATGGCCAGCTGGCCGAGGCCGCCGCCGCGCTGGCGCCCGCGATGGGCCAGATCCCGCTGCAACTGCGCTTCGAGGCGCTGCAGCAATGGCTCAACGCGCTCGAGTTCGTCAGCAACGACCCGCGCGGTCGCTGGAGCTTCGGGCAGTTCGACGAGGCGATCTCGGCCAACAAGCGCGACTTCGACAGCCGCTTCGCCAAGAGCCGGCTGCTGATCGCCCAGGGCGACTGGCAGGCCGCGATGGAGGAGCTGCTCGAGATCATCATGCGCGACAAGAAATGGGCCGACGAGGCGCCGCGCAAGACCTATGTCGCGCTGCTCGAGCTGCTGACGCCGCCCAAGCCGAAGGCCGATCCCGGCGCGGCGGGCAAGAGTGCCGGTGGCATCGAGATCGCGGCCCCGGTGACGCAGCAGCAGGACCCGCAGGCCGAGCTGGTCGCGCGCTATCGCCGCAAGCTCAGCATGGCGCTGAACTGAAGACCTGACCCGATTCCCGCAGTCACGTGAAGTCTTCGATCCAATTTGTCGACGTCGATCGACCCGAGACCTGGACCCGCTACCGCAACGGCCTGTGCCAGGATTGCGTCGCCAACTGCTGCACCATGCCGGTCGAGGTCAGGCTGCCGGACCTGGTGCGGCTCGGGCTGGTCGACCCGTTCGAGGCCGAGCACGAGCCGCCCAAGCAGATCGCCAAGCGCCTCAGCAAGGCCGGGCTGATCGAGCATTTCAACTTCCGCCACAGCATCTTCACGCTGGCGCGCCGGGCCAGCGGGGATTGCCATTTCCTCGATGCCAAGACCCGCCTGTGCACCGTGTACGAGCAGCGCCCCGGTACCTGCCGCCTGCACCCACAGGTCGGACCCCGGCCCAACCACTGCCCGTACAGCCCGCGCGGCAAGCGCTGATGCAAAACAGCGGCGCGCTTGTGTCATAATATCAGCCTTGGCCCGGTAGCTCAGTTGGTAGAGCAGCGGATTGAAAATCCGCGTGTCGATGGTTCGATTCCGTCCCAGGCCACCAAACAAAGCCCGTAGTTGCATTCGTGACTACGGGCTTTTGGTTTTTGCGGTCCAATTCTGCGTCGACTCGCCGCATTGCCGCTGCTGGTACGTGCCACGGCGAAGCACGGCCTAGACCAAGGTGACGCCAGTTTTGAGAGGCTTCATCACAAAGCTGGTCTTGCAGTCCTGGACGCTGGCGTGCTTGAGCAGGGTGTCCATGATGAAGCGGGAGAAGTGATCCATGTCGGCGACGACGACCTTGAGCAGCAGGTCCATCTCGCCAGTGAGCGCGATGCAGTCGACCACTTCGCTCCAGTTCTGAACCGCCGCAGCAAAAAGATCCAGCGGGCTGTGCTTGTCGTTGCCTGCAAGCTTGGTCATGCGGACCTGGATGTAGGCCGTCAACGCCAGGCCCACCATGCGTGCGCGCACCAGAGCGACGTACCCAGCCAGGACACCCGCCTCTTCCAGTCTTCGCACACGGCGTAGTGCCGCCGAAGCTGACAAGCCGACTTGGCCGCCCAGTTCTTCATAAGAAAGGCGCCCCTGCTGTTGCAGTGCAGAAATAATGCGCTTATCTATCGAATCAAGTTCAAAAACCTCTTTCATGAATTAATTTTTGCATGATTCATGTTTGATCGACTGGTTTCTCGCTGAATTTTGCACAAAAACTGTGAGGACTTGAGCCTACAGTGATGTTTCCAATGCAATCTACAGGAGACACAGTCATGGCTGACCTTTTCGACAATCCCATGGGCTTGATGGGCTTCGAGTTCGTCGAGTTCGCCTCGCCCACTCCCAATCTGCTCGAACCCCTGTTCGAGATGATGGGCTTCACCCTGGTGGCCGAACACCGTTCCAAGGACGTACTGCTCTATCGCCAGGGCGGCATCAACTTCATTGTCAATCGCGAACCCAAGAGCCTGGCGGGCTACTTTGCCGCCGAGCACGGTCCCAGCGCCTGTGGCCTGGCCTTCCGCGTCAAGGACTCGCACCAGGCCTACACCCGCGCGCTCGAACTGGGGGCCCAGCCGATTGAAATCCCCACCGGCCCCATGGAGCTGCGCCTGCCCGCCATCAAGGGCATCGGCGGCGCCCCGCTCTACCTGATCGACCGCTTCGAGGACGGCAAGAGCATTTACGACATCGATTTCGAGTTCCTGCCCGGGTTCGAAGACCCGGCCAGCCGTCACCCTGTGGGCCATGGCTTCAAGCTGATCGACCACCTCACGCACAACGTCTACCGCGGCCGCATGGCCTTCTGGGGCAGCTTCTACGAGCGCATCTTCAACTTCCGCGAGATCCGCTACTTCGACATCAAGGGCGAATACACCGGTCTGACCAGCCGTGCCATGACCGCGCCCGATGGCCTGATCCGCATTCCGCTCAACGAAGAGGCCGGCAAGGGCGCGAACGGCAAGGGGGGCCAGATCGAGGAGTTCCTGATGCAGTTCAACGGCGAGGGCATCCAGCACATCGCCCTGCTGACCGACGACATCATCAGCAGCGTGGACGCATTGCAGATGGCCGGCATCCCGCTGATGACCGCGCCCAACGAGGCCTACTACGACATGCTCGACGAGCGTCTGCCGGACCACGGCGAGCCCACGCCCGAGCTGCAGGCGCGCGGCATCCTGCTCGACGGCTCCACCGCCAATGGCGAGAAACGCTTGCTGCTGCAGATCTTCAGTCAGACGCTGCTGGGTCCGGTGTTCTTCGAGTTCATCCAGCGCAAGGCTGACGAGGGTTTTGGCGAAGGCAACTTCAAGGCCCTGTTCGAGAGCCTGGAGCGCGACCAGCTGCGCCGGGGTGCCATCCAGGTCGAAGAGACCGCATGAGCCTCGCTTGAAAGATCCACCACCTGGCTGAACGTGAGCCTGCGCATCATGCAGCTGCTCGCGTCCATCCTCGTGATGATTGCGCTGTATTCCATCAACCTGCGCCTGATGGGCAAGTCCAACGTCGCGCTGATCGATGAGCCGACGGTGTCCTCGGCACAGGCCATCGACGGTGTGCCGGAGTACTGGATGAAGCCGCTCGCGCTGCTGATGCCGCGCGCCGGCCAACTCCAGAAGACCTTTAACCCCCCATTCCCCTCTCTGCTGGTGGATTGAGCGAGATGCTCGAAGTTCTGTACGGAGTGGCGACATAAAATCCGTCTACGGCGCGAGGTGGGACGGGGCGGCTTCATTGACCGATGCGCCATAGGCCATTTACGGCGCATTCATTAAAATCAAGGACTTAGCAATATGCAGACCTGGTCTCCCTCCTCCTGGCGCCAGCGGACAGTGCTGCAAATGCCCACGTACGCCGATCCAGCGGCGATCCAGGAGGTCGAAGCCCGCCTGTCGGCCATGCCGGCGCTGATCCTCCCGGGCGAGGTCTCTCAACTGCGTGAGCGATTGGCTTCGGTTTCCCGCGGCCAGGCCTTCTTGCTGCAGGGGGGCGATTGCGCTGAAAGCTTCGACGAGTTCGGACAGGCGACCCTGGAATCCACCTTCCGCGTGATCCTGCAGATGGCCGTGGTCCTGACTTATGCAGCGGCCTGCCCGGTGGTCAAGATCGGCCGCATCGCCGGACAGTTCGCAAAGCCGCGATCCTCGGATACCGAAACCGTCGATGGCGTCACCTTGCCCTCCTACCGCGGCGACATCATCAACGGCAGCGCATTCACGGCGCAGGCACGTCAGCCTGATCCGTCACGTCTGCTCCGAGCCTATTCGCATTCCGCGACCACGCTCAACGTGCTTCGTGCATTGGCACAGAGCGGTTTCGCGGACCTGCACCGGGTGCACCGCTGGACCACCGATTTCGTGCGCTCCAGCACGCAAGGAGCGCGCTTCGAGGAACTCGCCGACAGCATCACCCAATCGCTGGCCTTCATGCAAGCCTGCGGCTTTGACGCGGCGCGCGCCCCTCAACTGCACGCGGTGGAGTTCTATACCTCGCATGAGGCGCTGCATCTCCAGTATGAGGAGGCCTTGACAAGGCCGGGCGAACGTGAGGGAAGCTGGTACGCAGGCTCGGCACATATGCTCTGGCTGGGGGAGCGCACTCGCCAAGCAGAAGGAGCGCATGTGGAATATCTGCGCGGCCTCGACAACGTGATCGGCGTGAAACTGGGCCCTACCGCGAGAGGAGAAGACGTGCTGCGTCTGCTGGATCTACTCGATCCGCATCAGGAACCTGGACGCATGGTGCTGATCGCCCGCATGGGAAGCGATCGGGTCACGGAGCGTCTGCCGCCGCTGCTGAGGGCGGTGCGCCAGGCAGGACGCACTCCCGTATGGTGCTGCGATCCCATGCACGGGAACACGGTGACCTCCGCCAGTGGCTACAAGACCCGGGATTTCGATCGCATCCTGCAGGAGGTGAGTGGCTTTTTTGCGGCGCACGAGCAAGAAGGCACCTATCCCGGCGGACTGCACTTCGAGATGACGGGCCAGGACGTCACTGAATGCCGGGGCGGTGCACAGGCAGTCTCCGACGAGGGCCTGTCCACTCGTTACCGCAGTGCATGCGACCCGCGCCTCAATGGCTCCCAGAGCCTCGAACTCGCGTTCCTGATCGCCAAGGTGTTGAAGAGCGTGCGTAAATAAGGCTGCGTCGATTCCGGACGCCGTGGCCGATCTGGGCCTGGTGGCAGAGCGAATTTATGGACATCAATCAGATCAGCCAGACCATTCGCGATGCGCATGAACCCGTAGGGTTTACTGCTGGCGGCGGCGATCGGGTCCGCGCTATCGGCCGGACTCGCGCTTGGCGCTGGCTGGCTGGCTGGCTGGCTGTTGCAGGATGCCGTGCAGGCGGCCCGCCAACTGCAGCAAGCCGGCTAGTTATCGGTCAAGCCCCTGAAAGGGGGCCATGAGGCCTGGCTGGCGAGCCGGGCGCAGCGAACTTCAGACTGATCCAGTCTCACCCGGTGGTGGCGTCGTTCGGCCTCGTGTTGGACATGAGGGTCACGAATTCCTCACCACCCCAACGCGCTAGCCGGTCGGAGTCCCGGAGCTGGATGATCAGCCGTTGTCCTATGAAATCTTGTAGCATGTGAAATATTTGCCAAAAAAATTGTGACACGAGAGAGTGGCCGTTGCCGCATCACAGGCATCTTTCGTCGTGACGAATGGGTTGCAGGCCGCCCACCCGACGCGGGTCGCAGACAAAGCGGAGCCCTGTGTATGTGCACCAAACATGGTCTTTAAATGCACCATTAATGTGCATTTATTCTGGTTTTGCGCCATTAAAGGGCGCTTCATGTGGGAAGATCGCTGACTTGTTCAACTTTTGCACCCAAACGGAGCATTCATGACGACCGCCAGCCTCGCCCAGTTTCTCGCCACGGTCAACGACCGCAACCCTGGTCAGCCGGAATTCATGCAGGCCGTCACCGAGGTCATGGAAAGCCTCTGGCCCTTCATCGAGAAGCACCCCAAGTACGCCGAGCAGGCCCTGCTCGAGCGTCTGGTCGAACCCGAGCGCGTGGTCATGTTCCGTGTCTCCTGGGTCGACGACAAGGGCCAGGTGCGGATCAACAAGGGTTACCGCATCCAGCACAGCATGTCGATCGGACCCTACAAGGGCGGCCTGCGCTTTCACCCGTCGGTCAACCTGTCGGTGCTCAAGTTCCTGGCCTTCGAGCAGACCTTCAAGAACGCATTGACCACGCTGCCGATGGGCGGCGGCAAGGGGGGCTCCGACTTCGACCCCAAGGGCAAGAGCCAGGCCGAGGTCATGCGCTTTTGCCAGGCCTTCGTGCAGGAGCTGTTCCGCCATGTCGGCCCCGACACCGACGTGCCGGCCGGCGACATCGGCGTCGGCGGCCGTGAGGTTGGTTACCTGGCCGGCATGTACAAGAAGCTGGCCAACAGCGCGGCCAGCGTGTTCACCGGCAAGGGCCTGAGCTTTGGCGGCTCGCTGATCCGCCCCGAGGCCACCGGCTACGGCACGGTCTATTTCGCCGACCAGATGCTCAAGACCCGCGGCAAGTCCTTCGAGGGCCTGCGCGTCTCGGTCTCGGGTTCCGGCAACGTGGCCCAGTATGCGGTCGAGAAGGCCATGGCACTGGGCGCCCAGGTCATCACCGTGTCCGACTCCAGCGGCACCATCATCGACGAGGCCGGCTTCACCCCCGAGAAGCTGGCGATACTGATGGACGTCAAGAATCACCACTACGGCCGCGTCAGCGACTACGCCGCCCGCACCGGCGTCAAGTTCGAAGCCGGCGTGCGCCCCTGGCATGTGCCGGTCGATGTGGCCCTGCCTTGCGCGACCCAGAACGAACTCGACGCGAACGACGCCCGGACCCTGATCGCCAATGGCCTGCTCTGCGTGGCCGAAGGCGCCAACATGCCCTCGACGATCGAGGCGGCCAAGGCCTTCGAGGCCGCCGGCGTGCTGTACGCCCCGGGCAAGGCCTCGAACGCCGGCGGCGTCGCCACTTCCGGCCTGGAGATGAGCCAGAACGCCCTGCGCATGTCGTGGAGCCGCGAGGAGGTGGACACCCATCTGCTTGGCATCATGAAGGACATCCATGCCGCCTGTCTCAAGTACGGCAAGCGCGCCGACGGCAGCGTGAGCTACATCGATGGCGCCAACATTGCCGGCTTCGTCAAGGTGGCCGACGCGATGCTGGCCCAGGGCGTGATCTGAGCGCCTGGCGCTCGTGATCAAGGCGAGTTCGTGAACCCGGCTGCCGTGCCGGCGGGTGTTTTCTTCTGCTACAATCACGTCACCAAATTTCGCGGGATTAGCTCAGTTGGTAGAGCGATACCTTGCCAAGGTATAGGTCGAGAGTTCGAGTCTCTTATCCCGCTCCAGATCAGGCCCCAGTGGCTCAGCACCAGCCCCTCCTGTTGATTCAGGTGGGGCTTTTGTCTTGTGGCGCCGGCCCGACAGGCGCTATGCTGCCTCGGGGAGCGAGCGACAACCGCCACATTTCCGTCTGCCTGTGCCCTGGCTGTACCTGACAGCTACCATGGACATGGTCAGCAATCGATGGGCCACCCCCGCTTGCGGGTGGCTGTGCGCGTATTGTTGAGTCCCTACTTGGGCAACGGGGCCATGGCCGCGCTCGGCCAGTCGCGCCAGTAAGGCCTGGCCCGCCTCACTGCACCACGGCCACCGATTTCACCTGCACCCAGACGATGCTGCCCAGTTGCAGGTGCAGCATGGCCTGGGCGCGCCTTGTGATGCGCGCCAGCAGCACCGCTTCGCCGCAACGCACGCGCACCAGCACCTGCGAGGGATGGGCATCGGGGGCGATCGAATCGATCCGTCCCGGCAGATGGTTCTGGATGCTGGTGTGATGCGGTTCCGTGGTCGTCAGGCTCACGTCGCGCGCCAGCACGCGCAGCCGCACGCTCTGCCCGACGGGGATGTCGCGGTCGCGCACCCAGAGCTCGCCGCCCTCGAACGCCACCCGCGCCAGCTGCCAGTCGCCATCGCGTTCGGCGACCCGGCCTTGCAGCAGCACGCCGGCATCCTCGCCGACCACGACCGGGCTCTGCAGCGAGGCCAGCACCTGCTGCACCGGTCCGACCGCTTGCACTTGCCCGCGCGCGAGCACCACCAGATGGTCGGCCAGCCGCGCCAGCTCGTCGGCAGAATGGGTGACGTAGAGCATCGGGATGCTGAGCTCGTCGCGCAGGCGCTCGAGCCAGGGCATGATCTCGAGCCGGCGCGCCAGGTCGAGCGCGGCCATCGGTTCGTCGAGCAGCAGCACCCGGGGTGCCGTGGCCAGCGCGCGCGCGATCGCGACCCGCTGGCGCTCGCCGCCCGAGAGCTGGGCTGGCCGGCGCCGCAGCAGCTCGGCGATGCCCAGCAGCTCGATCGCCGCTTGCAGTGTCTGCCTGGCTTGCGGCGCGCGCGCGCGCTTGACGCCGTAATCGAGGTTGCCCTGCACGTCCAGATGCTCGAACAGGCTGGCTTCCTGGAACACATAGCCCAGCGCGCGCCGGTGGGTCGGCAGGAACAGGCGGGTTGCCTCGTCCTGCCAGACCTCGCCGGCGATGGCGACATGGGCTTGCTGCGCCCGCTCCAGCCCGGCCACGCAGCGCAGCAGGCTGGTCTTGCCCGAGCCGGAGGCACCGAACAGCACCGTGATGCCGCGCGCAGGCAGCCGCAGATCGACTTGCAGCGCAAAATCGGCCCGTGGCAGCGTGAGCCGGATCTGCAGCGCCTGCTCGCTCATGGCAGTCCCGGGCCGCGCTGGCGCTTGAGCAGCGCCAGGCTCAGCAGCACCACGAAGGAGAACAGCACCATGGCGCCGGCCAGCCAATGCGCCTGGGCATATTCCATCGCCTCGACATGGCCGTAGATCTGGGTCGACACGACCCGGGTCTGGCCCGGGATGTTGCCGCCGATCATCAGCACGACGCCGAACTCGCCGACCGTGTGCGCGAAGCTCAGGATCGCCGCCGTGACCAGTCCGGTCCGGGCCTGCGGCAGTGCCACCGTGAAGAAGGCGTCCAGCGGGCGCGCGCGCAGCGTGGCGGCGACTTCCAGCGGACGCTGGCCCTGGGCCTCGAAGGCATGCTGCAGCGGCTGCACCGCGAACGGCAGCGAGAAGATGACCGAGCCGATCAGCAGTCCCGTGAAGCTGAACGACAGCAAGCCCCAGCCCAGCGCCTGCGTCAGCTGGCCGAGCGGGCCGTGCGGGCCCAGCGCCAGCAGCAGATAGAAGCCCAGCACCGAGGGCGGCAGCACCAGCGGCAGCGTCACCAGCGCGTTGAGCGGAGCGCGCCAGCGCGAGCCGGTCCGCGCCAGCCACCAGGCCAGCGGCGTCGCGATCAGCAGCAGCAGCAAGGTGGTCAGCGTCGCGAGCTTGAGCGTGAGCCAGATCGCCTGCAGGGCAGCCGGGTCGAAGGGCATGTCAGAACTCGTAGCCGTGGGCGCGGATGATGGCGCGCGCCTTGTCGCCTTGCAGGTAGCGCAGCAGCGCCGTGGCGGCCGGATTGTCCTTGCCCGGGGTCAGCAGCAGGGCATCCTGCCGGATCGGGCGGTGCAGCCTGGCCGGCAGGATCCAGGCCGATCCCGCGCGCAGGTGGCCGTCGGCATGGACCTGCGACCAGGCGAGCAGGCCGAGCTGGGCATTGCCGCTGGCGACGAACTGGTAGGCCTGGGCGATGTTCTCGCCCTGGACCAGCTTGGCTTGCAGCTGCTGCAGCAGGCCGAGCCGGGTCAGGCTTTCGATCGCGGCGGCGCCATAGGGCGCGAGCTTGGGGTCGGCCAGGGCCAGCTTGTCGAAGCGGCCCTGCTTGAGCACCAGTCCCTGGTCGTCGACCAGGCCCGGCTGCGGACTCCAGAGCACGAGCCGGCCGATCGCGTAGGTGAAGCGGCTGCCGGCCAGCCCCAGGCCTTCACGCTCGAGCCGGGCCGGGGTCTCGTCGTCGGCGGCCAGCAGCAGCTGGAACGGTGCGCCATGCTGGATCTGGGCGTAGAAACGGCCGGTCGACCCGAAAGCCAGCCTGGCCTTGTGGCCGCTGTCCTGCTCGAACGCGGCGGCGATCTTCTGCATCGGCGCCGTGAAGTTGGCGGCCACTGCCACGTAAACCTCGGCTGCCTGGGTCGGTAGCACCGATCCCAGTGCGCAAATACAGGCCGCGAACATTCGCTTCATGGAAAATCTTACTATCTGTCTGACGGATGGAGAAAGTGTAGTGCCTGGCCCGGCATGACCCATCATCCCTCATCGATCCAATTCCGCTTGTGCTTCTTGACCATGACTGTCCTCAGCCGCCAGACCCCCCGCCCGCTACCCGGTTTTTCGTCCGGCCTCGACGCCGCCATCATCGACCTCGACGGCACCATGGTCGACACGCTGGGCGACTTCGTCGCCGTGCTGGGCCTGACGCTGGACGAGCTCGGCCTGCCGCGCGTGGAGCGCGCTTTCGTCGAGCGCACCGTCGGCAAGGGCAGCGAGCACCTGATCCGCCAGACCCTGGCCGAGGTCGGCGGCGACCAGGCGTGCTACCAGCTGGCCTGGGCCGCCTACCAGCGCCATTACCTGGGCCTCAACGGGGAATTTTCCGCGGTCTTCGATGGCGTGGCCGAGGGCCTGCAGGCGCTGCGCGACGCCGGCCTGCGCCTGGCCTGCCTGACCAACAAGCCGCTGGCCTTCGCCCGGCCGTTGCTGGCGGCCAAGGGACTGGAGGGCTATTTCGAGTTCGTCTTCGGCGGCGACTCGTTCGCGCGCAAGAAGCCCGATCCGCTGCCGCTGCTCGAGACCTGCCGCGCGCTCGGCACCCTGCCGGCGCGCACGCTGATGGTCGGCGACTCGCGCAACGATGCCGAGGCGGCGCATGCGGCCGGCTGCCCGGTCGCGCTCGTGAGCTATGGCTACAACCATGGCGAGCCGATCCGCGCGGTGCCGGCAGCGGCCTATCTGGACCGGATCGGCCAGCTGCTGGGCTGAGCGATCCAGCCCAGGACGATCAGCCCAGCACGCGCTCGAGCGCTTCCTGGTACTTGGCGGCGGTCTGGCTGATGACTTCCTGCGGCAGGCGCGGCGCCGGTGCGGTCTTGTTCCAGAGCTGGCCGTTGACGGTCGCGGTCTCGAGCCAGTCGCGCAGGAACTGCTTGTCGAAGCTCGGCGGGTTGCTGCCCTCGACATAGCTGTCGGCCGGCCAGTAGCGTGAGCTGTCCGGCGTCAGCACCTCGTCCATCAGCACCAGGGTGCCGTCGGCATCGAGGCCAAACTCGAACTTGGTGTCGGCGATGATGATGCCCTTGGTCAGCGCGAATTCGGCGGCCGCCTGGTAGAGCCGGATCGAGATCTCACGGATCTGCGTGGCCAGCTCGGGGCCGATCATCTCGACCGTCTTCTCGAAGGTGATGTTCTCGTCATGCTCGCCGACCTCGGCCTTGGCCGCCGGGGTGTAGATCGGCTCGGGCAGCTTGGAGGCGTTCTTCAGGCCTTCGGGCAGCGGCACGCCGCAGACCGAGCGGCTGTCCTGGTATTCCTTCCAGCCGCTGCCGGCCAGGTAGCCGCGCACCACGGCCTCGACCGGGATCGGCTTGAGGCGCTTGACCAGCATCGAGCGGCCCGCGACCAGGGGCTTTTCCTCGTCGCTGACCACGCTGGTCGGATCCTGACCGGTCAGGTGGATCGGGCAGATGTTCTGGCCGTTCGGTCCCAGCAGGTCGAACCAGAACAGGCTGAGCTTGGTCAGCAGCTCGCCCTTGCCGGGAATCGGCTCGCCCATGATGACGTCGAAGGCGCTGATGCGGTCGGAGGCGACCATCAGGATGCGGTCGTCGCCCACGGCGTAGTTGTCGCGCACCTTGCCGCGTGCGAGCAAGGGCAGGGACTTGAGGGCGGAAGTGTGGAGTGCGTGGGTCATGGACAAGCGGGCCAGAAGCAAATGTTCGATTATCGCAAGTCTTGCGTTTTCAGCCCAGTCAAGCCCAGCATATTGGGCCCGGTCTGGTCATGGCCGCAAGCCGTGAACGCTCTCTTTATTATGATTAATATGGAGGTATTGAAAAAATGAAATGAAATTGCTGGCAAATCAAAAGGATTTGTAGTAAATTTATGGCCGGGATTCGTCCCCGTCGCTCACCTCCCTGGCGACGAGCCGCAAGGCTTTCCAAGCCCCCTCGTGGGGCTCTTTTTTTGTCTGTCTGACGGCTGGGCACATGGGAGTAGGGGTTGTTCAGCCCGGGCCGTACCGCAGCTGGGTCATTGCCGCAACTAGGGCCTGGAAGTCGGGCCGGCTGGCTGGTAGCGGGTCCAGGCAGGCGTCGCGCAGCGCTACCAGCTGGGCCAGCAGCAGGTCATCGCCTTCGGTGGCAGCAGTGCGCGCCAGCAGTTCCTCGAGCAGGCAGCCGAAGGCGCGCACTTCCAGCTTTTGCAGTCCCGCCGCCAGATCCGCTGGCAAGGCGTTCAGCAGGGTCGCAGCGCCGAAGTCGCCCAGCAAGGCCCGGCCGCTGCCGTCATGCAGGATGTTGTGGCCATAGAAGTCGCCATGCAGCACGCCGCGGGCATGCAGATGCGCCAGGGTCGAGGCCATGCCGCTGGCCAGCTCGAGCGCGATTTCCAGGCTCCAGCGGCTGTCGTCGGGGTAGATGTCACGGGTGCAGGATCCCAGGCTGGGCGGTCCGGCCAGGCTGCGGAATTCTGCGCCGACCAGCGCCATCACCAGGCCTTGGCCGGCTTGCGGATGGCCTTCGATCCGGCCCAGCAGCGGGATCAGGTGGGGATGCTCGCCGCCCGCGAGGCAGGCGGCCATTTCGGACTCCGGCCGGCCGTCGCTGGTCATCTCGCCCTTGAACAGCTTGACGGCCACCGGCCGGGTCGTATCGCCCCAGCGCTGCTCGGCCAGATGGATCACGCCTGACGCCCCTTGGCCCAGGACCTGCTGCAGCTGCAGCGAGTGCCAATCAATGGCGGCGATCGGGCTGTGCGTCAGCGTCGCCTGTTCCTGCTCGAGACAGCAGGGATTGCCGGCATAGGCCAGCCAGCTCAGTCTGGGCAGATCCAGCAGCCAGGTCGGCAGCTCGGTCAGTTGGTTGGCTGAAAGGCGCAGCAGCTCCAAGTCGTGGCAGGTAGCCATCTCGGCCGGCAGCGCCTGCAGCCGGTTGCCGGCCAGCGCGAGTTTCTGCAGCCGGTCGCAGCGGCCGATCTCGGGCGGCAGTTGTTCGATCCGGTTGTCGGTCAGGATCAGCCAGCGCAGCCGCGCGGGCAGTGCGGCGCCGGTCACGGTCTCGATCCGGCAGGACTTGAAGCCCACCAGTTCGAGCTGTTCGCAGCGGCCCAGCACCTTGGGCAGCTCGGTGAAGGGGTTGTCCGAGCAGAACAGCACGCGCAGCCGGTGCAGGCGCGGCAGGTCCTCGGGCAGCGAGCTCAGCATGTTGCCCGACAGGTCCAGGATCTCGAGCTGGTCGGCGAGGTCGAAGATCTCGCGCGGGAACTCGGTCAGCTCCGCGCGCAGCGTGAGCCGGCGGGCACCGGCGAGCGCGCCGGCGCGCAGCTGCTCCAGGGTCTGGATCAGTTGACCACCTGGGCCAGCTGGCCGGCGGCGTACTGGCCGGCGATGACCTGCAGGCTGTGGCCCTTGATCTTGCTGGCCTGGCCTTCGCAGCCGAACTCGAGGAAGCGCTGCTTGCACAGGGCCTGGGCCGCGGCGCGTGCCGGCTTGAGCCATTCGCGGGCGTCGAACTTGTCCGGGTTCTCGAACAGGAACTTGCGCACGGCGCCGGTCATTGCGAGTCGGATGTCGGTGTCGATGTTGATCTTGCGCACGCCGTGCTTGATCGCTTCCTGGATCTCCTCGACCGGCACGCCGTAGGTTTCCTTCATCTGGCCGCCGTACTGGTTGATGATCGCCAGCAGGTCCTGCGGCACGCTCGAGGAGCCGTGCATCACGAGGTGGGTGTTGGGGATGCGGGCGTGGATTTCCTTCACGCGCGAGATCGCCAGGATGTCGCCGGTGGGCTTGCGGCTGAACTTGTAGGCGCCGTGGCTGGTGCCGATCGCGATCGCGAGCGCGTCGAGCTGGGTTGCCTGGACGAACTGGGCCGCTTCCTCGGGGTCGGTCAGCATCTGGCTGTGGTCGAGCTTGCCGACCGCGCCGATGCCGTCTTCCTCGCCGGCTTCACCGGTCTCGAGGTTGCCCAGGCAGCCGAGCTCGCCCTCGACCGAGACGCCGAGCTGGTGCGCCAGTTCGACCACGCGGCGCGTGACGTCGACGTTGTACTCGAAGCTGGCCGGGGTCTTGCCGTCTTCCATCAGCGAGCCGTCCATCATGACCGAGGAGAAGCCGAGATCGATCGCGCCCTGGCAGATCGCCGGGCTCTGGCCGTGGTCCTGGTGCATGACCAGCGGGATGTTCGGATAGGCCTCGACCGCGGCCTGGATCAGGTGCTTGATGAAGGGCTCGCCCGCGTACTTGCGCGCGCCGGCGCTGGCCTGCAGGATCACGGGAGCCCCGACTTCCTTGGCGGCCTCCATGACCGCCTGGACCTGTTCCAGGTTGTTGACGTTGAAGGCCGGGATGCCGTAGCCATTGGCAGCAGCGTGGTCCAGCAGTTCGCGCATCGAGACGAGAGCCATGGGGATTTTCCTGTGGAGTTTGAAAAACGGGGCCGTGCGACCGGAAGTTTCCCGGCCAGGTCTGTCCATCCATTCTAGCGTCGCAGAGCTATCAGTCCATGAGATGACGCGGGCCTCAAAGGCCTCCTGATCGCTGGCCGTTGCTGTCGTTTCGGCAGCAAAAAGGCCCCGTCGCAGTGCGATCGGGGCCTTCAGGCCGGCGTGAGCAGTGGCTTTACTGCGCGCGGCAGATCTTGAGCATGTTGGTGCCGCCCGGCGTGCCCATCGGTTCGCCGCAGGTGATGGCGTAGACATCGCCGCTTTGCACGATGTTGCGTTCCTTCAGGTGGTTCTCTGCCTGCTGCAGCGCGGTGTCGCGGTCGGCGCTGGTGTCCATCAGCAGTGGGCGCACGTTGCGGTAGATCGCCATCTTGCGCTGCGCCGACAGCTTGGAGGTCACGGCATAGATCGGCATCGCGACCTTGTGCCGGCTCATCCAGAGCGCGGTCGAACCCGAGTCGGTCAGCGCGACGATGGCCTTGGCTCCCAGGTGGCTGGCGGTGAACAGCGCGCCCATCGCGATCGTGTGGTCGATGCGGTCGAAGGTCTTGCCGGTGAAGTCGGCCTCGAGCTCGTAGCTGTCGGCGGCTTCGGCCGCTTCGCAGATCTTGGCCATCTCCTGGATGGTCTGCAGCGGGTATTTGCCGGCGGCGGTCTCGGCGCTCAGCATCACGGCGTCGGTGCCGTCGAGCACCGCGTTGGCCACGTCGCTGACCTCGGCGCGCGTGGGCACCGGGTTGGTGATCATCGACTCCATCATCTGGGTGGCGGTGATCACGACCTTGTCCTTCTCGCGCGCCAGCTTGATCATGCGCTTTTGCAGCGCCGGCACCACGGCGTTGCCGACCTCGACCGCCAGATCGCCGCGCGCGACCATGATGCCGTCGCTGGCACGCAGGATTTCTTCCAGGTTCGGGATCGCCTCGGCGCGCTCGATCTTGGCGATCAGGCCCGGCTTGTGGCCGGCCGGTGCCGCGACCTGGCAGAGCTGGCGCGCCAGTTCCATGTCGGTCGCATTCTTCGGGAAGCTGACCGCGACATAGTCGGCCTTCAGGCCCATCGCGGTCTTGATGTCATCCATGTCCTTGCCGGTCAGCGCCGGCGCGGTCAGGCCGCCGCCCTGCTTGTTGATGCCCTTGTTGTTGGACAGCTCGCCGCCGATCACGACCACCGTGTGCACTGCCTCGCCGGCCACGCGCGTGACCTCGAGCACGATCAGGCCGTCGTTGAGCAGCAGCCGGTCGCCGGCCTTGACATCGCGCGGCAGGTCCTTGTAGTCCAGGCCCACGCCTTCGAGGTCGCCGGGCTCGCTGCGCGCGGCGTCGAGCACGAAGGGCGCGCCTTCCTCCAGCATCACCTTGCCGTCGGCGAACTTGCCGACCCGGATCTTGGGGCCCTGCAGGTCGGCCATGATCGCGACTTCGACGCCAGCACGGCGTGCCGCTGCCCGCACCATCTCGGCGCGGTCGATATGGTCCTGGGCCTTGCCGTGCGAGAAGTTCAGTCGCACGACGTTGACGCCGGCGCGGATCATCTGTTCGAGCAGGGCAGGGTCGCTGGAGGCAGGGCCGAGGGTGGCGACGATTTTGGTGGCGCGCTGGGGCATGGGATTCCTTCGGGAAAACGGCGAGTTTTTCTTGTCCGTGACGTTGCGGTGTCTCCGCCAGTTCATTATCCGGGACGGAGATGGCAGGCGGGTAACGTTCGGAGTTCAACTTGCGGTTCTTGTTCCGGCATGACCCGGTCCCTAAGCACCTTACTGCCCGTAGTAGCCGCGGTACCAGTCGACGAAGCGCGCCACGCCCTCCTTGAGTGGCGTCGCGGGCTGGAAGCCGACCCAGTCGCGCAGCGCGCCCGTGTCGGCGAAAGTGGCCTCGACGTCGCCAGGCTGGGCTGGCAGCATCCGCTTGTCGGCTGCGCGGCCTACCGCCTGCTCGATCGTGCTGACGAAGTCCATCAGCTGCACCGGATCGGCGTTGCCGATGTTGAAGACGCGATAGGGCGCGAAGCTGGTCGAGCTGCGCGGCTGCTGGCGGTCGAAGCTGGCATCGGCCGTCGCGGGCTTGTCGAGCACGCGCAGCGTCGATTCGACGATGTCGTCGACATAGGTGAAGTCGCGCATCTGGCGGCCATAGTTGTAGATGTCTATGGTCTGGCCTTCCGTGATCGCCTTGACGAACTTGAACGGCGCCATGTCCGGCCGGCCCCAGGGGCCGTAGACCGTGAAGAAGCGCAGGCCGCTGGTCGGCAGCTGGTACAGGTGGCTGTAGGTGTGCGCCATCAGCTCGTTGGCCTTCTTGGTCGCGGCGTAGAGGCTGACCGGGTGGTCTACGGAATGGTCCTCGCTGAACGGCAGCTTGGCATTGGCGCCATAGACGCTCGAGCTGCTGGCGTAGGCCAGGTGCTCGACCTGCCAATGCCGGCACAGTTCCAGCACGTTCAGGAAGGCGACCAGGTTGGCCTGGGAATAGGTATGCGGGTGCTCGATCGAGTAGCGCACGCCGGGCTGGGCCGCCAGGTGCAGCACGCGCTGCGGCTTCCAGTCGCCCAAGGCGGCTTGCACGCCCGCGAGGTCGGCCAGGTCCTGCTCGATGAAGCGGAAGTTCGGATAGGCCGCGAGTTCGGCCAGGCGCGCGCGCTTGAGGCTGACTTCGTAATAGGGCGTGAGGTTGTCGATGCCGACCACCTCGTCGCCGCGCTGCAGCAGACGCAGTGCCGCGTGCATGCCGATGAAGCCGGCCGCGCCGGTGAGCAGGATTTTCATGTCAGAGCCTTTCGGGTGGCGGAGTGTCGTAGCTTGTGCCAGCGCCGCAGGCGCCAGCGGGTCCAGCAGGCGCGGATGGCCAGGCTGGTGCCCCAGAGCAGCAGGCCGCCGAACAGCACGTCGGACAGGAAATGCCCGCCCTGGGCAATGCGCAGCGCGCCCAGCAGCAGGCCGGCGCTCCAGCCTGTCAGCAGCCAGTAGCGGCGGCGGCGCGGTGCCGCCAGCGCCCCGAGCGTGATCAGCGCAAAGCCGGTGCCGGCATGGCCGCTGACGAAGGAGCAGTTGCGCTGGCATTGCGTCGCCGGTTGCCAGGGTGGAGTGAAGCGGGCCGTACCGCCGAACTGGCTCACCTGCAGCGGGCGCGCCCGGCCCCAGTGTTCCTTCAGCACGCCATGCGCCAGCAGTCCGAGGCCGAACACCAGGCTGAGGAACAGGGCGGCGGCGGGCCGGGTCAGCCGGCGCAGTCCGGGCCGACGCGCATAGTGTCCGAGCAGCCAGCCGGCCAGCGAGCCGACCAGCAGCAGCCGGCCGACCCAGGGCACGGTGTGATGCACCGCCTGCACCCAGGGTAGGTCGTCGATCCAGAAGCCGCTGTCGGGTCGGTAGAACCAGGCGCTGACCGGCAAGTCGATGCCGGGCCAGACGATGTAGATCAGCAGCAGTGCGCTGCCAAGCGCCAGCCAGAGTCGGGTTTCGCGGCGGGTGGCGCTCATGGGTGCTTTCCGGTCGGGGGCCGTGCGGCCAGCGCGGGATCCTGGCGTTCCAGCAGCCAGGCCTGCAGGTGGACCCGGCCCGATTCGGCCTGTGCCAGCGGCCTGGTCAGCGGATAGAGGGCGCGCAGGGCGGCATCGGGTGCCTCGTCGCCCAGGAAGACCAGTGCCGCCGGCGCGGCATCGCGGCGCAGCGGCTGCTTCCAGTCGAAATGGTGTCGCACCTGGCCGCCCGGACTCCAGGCGCGCAGCTCGGGCCGCAGCGCGCGCAGTTCGTAGCCGGTCTGCACCAGCAGGGTCCGGTCGTTGGTGACCCAGGGCAGGTCGCGCTGCGGCGCCAGTGCCGGTGCCAGCGCGCCGAGCGCCTCGTGCCAGCCGCGCATGCGGCTCCAGATGTCCCAGGCCGGCTTGCCGGCCGCAGCCGGGCGGCCGATCCAGCGCCGGAGATCGCCGCCTTGAGCGATCGCTGCCGACAGCAGCAGGCCGGTCAGCACCCAGGCCGCCAGCGTCTGGCAAGAGATCCGGTGGCGTACCGCCAGCCAGCCCGCTGCCAGGCAGACACCGAGCAGCGCCGGCAGCGCCCAGTTGACCTGGGCCTTGGCGCGCAGGGCCTGCAGCAGCCCGAGCGCGAGCAGCGGCCAGGCGAAAGCCCAGGCGTAGCTCAGCGCGGACCAGAGCTTGGGCATCCCGACCGCCATCGGCTGGCGACGGCGTTTCCAGGCCAGTGCCAGCACCGCCAGTCCGGCCGGGCCGAGCAGCAGCAGTTGACCGAGGCCGAACTCGAGTGCCGAGCCCAGCTTGTGGCCCCAGCCCGCCGCGCGGTCCGCGGCTGAAGCCGCTCCGCCCTGGACCGTGATGTCGAGCGTGTGGTGCAGCGTCGGCCAGCCGTTGTGCATGTTCCAGAACAGGTGCGGCAGCAGCAGCAGGATGGCGACGCCGGCGGCCAGCGCCAGCCCGGCCAGCAGCTGGCCACGCCGGGCCGGCGGACAGCGCCAGAGCAGCCAGAGCGCCGACAGGCTCAAGGCGCCGGCGGTGTACTTGGACAGCAGGCCCAGCCCGAGCGCCAGTCCGGTCAGCGCCCACCAGCGCCAGGCTGATGCGCCCTCGGCGTGCGCGGCGCGCCAGGCGCCCCACATGACGAGCGACCAGAACAGCATCAGCACCGAGTCGGTGGTCGCGCTCAGGCCCAGCAGCCCGGAGGCGGGGGTCGCGGCCAGCAGCGCGGCAGCGATCAGGCCGGCGCGTTCGCTGCCCATCGCGGCGCCGAGGCGCCAGAGCAGCGCTGACGCCAGCAGCCAGGCGACCATCGCCAGCGCCTTGACGCCGAGCAGGCCGTCGCCGAACAGCCCGGTCGAAAGCCGGATCAGCCCGACCAGCAGCGGCGGCTTGGAGAAATAGCCCCAGTCCAGCGGTCGTGACGACCAGTACCAGTACTGCGCCTCGTCGACATGCAGGCCGGCGCCGCTGTGCAGCACCTGCCAGCAGCGCCAGGCCAGCAGCAGCGCCAGACCCAGCGCGACCGCCAGTGCCGGTTTGAGCCGGCTGCCGATCATGGCTGTGGCTCCGTCAGTCGGCGCACCAGCAGCAGGCCGCGCTGCTCGAAAACGACTTCATGCGGGTAGGGGAAATCGCCCAGCCGGTGCCGCTTGACCAGCGCGAGTTCGCCAGCCGCAGGATCACGCTGCGGCGTCGGGATGCCACGGTAATAGGCAAAGCTGGGCTGGTGCATGCGCCACTGGACCACGGTCTCACTGCGCCCGCTGGCCCAGATGCCGGCGGCCTTGAACGGCCCTTGCAGCGTGTCGGACAGCCAGGGAATCACGGTGCCGACCCACAGCAGTGCGACCGCCAGCACGGCGGCGCCATAACGCTGGCTGAAGTCGAAGCGGCGCAGCAGCAGCGCCGTCAGGGCCAGCGCGCCGGCCAGACCGGCCCAGAGCGGCAGCAGGCCGGCGGAGGGGGCGGTCTCGAACAGGCCGCGCACCCAGTCATCCTTGACCTGGGGGGCCAGCGCGGGCAGCAGGGTGGGCAGCGCCGCGGCCAGCGCCAGTTGCAAGGCCAGCACGGTCCACAGCGCGGCGCGGCCGAAGCGGCCGATCGCCCAGAGCTGGCGCGCCATCAGCAGCGCCAGCGGCGCGACGCCATACAGCATGTAGTGCGGCAGCTTGGTGCCCGACGAGGAAAACAGCAGGAACACGAACCCGGCCCAGATCAGCAGGAAGCGCGTCAGCGGCTCGCGCCACAGGCTGCGCGCGCGCGCCAGCAGCGCGACCAGCAGCGGCGACCAGGGCAGCAGCAGCAGCGGCAGCACGATCAGGTAGTAGAGGAAACCGCCGCCATGACCTTCGAGCGTGCCGGTGAAGCGCTCGACGTTGTGCTTCAGGAAGAAGCCGTCGATGAAGGCCTGGCCGTGGCGATGGAGCGCGTAGAGGTACCAGGGCAAGGCGACGGTCAGCGCGATCAGCCAGCCGATCGGATCCCAGGCCGCGCGCAGCGCGGTGCGGCCACGGTCGCTGAACAGCGACCACAGCACCAGCGCGCCACCCGGCACGATCACCGCGACCGGTCCCTTCGCCAGCAGGCCCAGGCCGCACCAGAAATAGGCCCAGCGCAGCGGCTTGCGCTCGCCGCTTTCGGCGAACTGCCAGAGCGAGAGCGAGATCGCGACCAGCAGCGCGTTGAGCAGGCCGTCGGCGGTCGAGGCGCGACCGATCGCGAGCAGGCCCAGGCCGCTGCCGAGCACCAGTGTTGCCAAGGCGCCAACCGACGCGCCCCAGCGCCGGGCAGCAAAGCGGCCCGCCGCCCAGGTCGAGGCCAGCACGCAGAGCGCCGATGGCAGCCGGGTCGCCCATTCGTTGACGCCGAAGATCGCCATCGACGCCGCCTGCAACCAGTAGACCAGGATCGGCTTGTCGAAGCGGTCGGTGCCGTTGAGCGTGGTGTGGCCCCAGTCGCCCGAGGCCAGCAGCTCGCGCGTGGCTTCCGAGAAGGCGCCCTCGTCGACGTCGAACAGCGGTGCCGCGCCGAGCTGCCACAGGTAGAGCAGCAGCAGCGCGAGCGCCACGGCCCAGAGCCGGGGCGCCGCCTGCTCAGACGACTGCATCGGCGCCGCCCTGGCCGTGCCAGCCCTGCTCGATGGCGCGCGGGTCGGGTCGCATCACCTGGTAGGAGCGCGCACCGCTCTGGTCGAAATAGCTGCGCATCAGGATCTCGGCCAGCACGCCGGTGGTCAGCATCTGCACCCCGGCCAGCACCGAGAAGAAGCCCAGCCAGAGCAGCGGCCGGCCGCCGACATCTTCGCCGAGCAGCTTGAGCAGGCCGAGATAGGCCAGCATCAGGCCGCCGATCGCGGACAGGATCAGCCCGAAGCCGCCGAAGAAATGGCCCGGCCGGGTGCCGAAGCGCAGGAAGTAATGCATCGCCAGCAGATCGACGATGACGCGGAAGGTGCGCGAGATGCCGTACTTGGACTCGCCCATCACGCGCGCGTGGTGCCGCACCGGCTCCTCGGCCATGCGGCCCGGCGAGGTCACGGTGGCCAGCCAGGCCGGGATGAAGCGGTGCATCTCGCCGTACAGGCGCACCTGGCGCAGCACATCGCCGCGGAAGGCCTTCAGGCTGCAGCCCAGATCCTTGAATTCCAGGCCCGAGACCTTGCGGATCAGTCGGTTCGCGATCATCGAGGGCAGCTTGCGCAGCAGGAAGCCGTCCTGGCGCTTCTGGCGCCAGCCCGCGACCATGTCGAGGTCCTCGGTCAGCAGGCGCGAGACCAGCTTGGGGATGTCGCGCGGGTCGTTCTGCAGGTCGCCGTCCATCGTCACGATCACGTCGCCGCGCGCGGTGTCGATGCCGGCCTGCATCGCGGCGGTCTGGCGGAAGTTGCGCCGCAGCTCGACCACATGGACATGGTTGCCGAGCTCGGCGGCGCGCTGGCGCAGCGCGCGCGGCGTGCCGTCGGTGCTGCCGTCGTCGACCACGATCAGCTCCCAGGGCTGCGGGTAGTCCTGCAGCGCTTCCTGCACTGCGTCGATCTGCAGCTTGGCGTTGTCTTTCTCGTTGTACATCGGCACCACGACCGACAGACGGTGGGGCGGCAGGGGGAAGGTCGGTTCGGACATCGGTAGCAATCTTGTGTTGTCAGGCCGGACCAGGTCCGGAATTGGGCAGGCGCAGGTCATGGTGGCTCCAGCCCAGCAGGCGGGCCAGGGCCGATGAGCCGACCGTGACGGCCAGTGCGAGCAGGTGCACGACCAGCGCGGCCACGGCGATATCGCTCCAGGCGACTGCGACCGTGCTGCGGATGGCGGCGATGACGCCAGCCTCGTAGGGGCCGAAGCCGGCCGGTGGTTGCACCGGCAGTGCGGCGGCCAGTTCGCCGCCGGCCGCGCCCTTGAGCGCGGCATCGAAATCGAGCGGCAGCAGGCTCAGCAGCGGCCAGGCGATGGCGGCAAGTTTAACGACCCAGTTCGACACCGCATAGGCCCAGCTGGCCCAGGCTGGCGCGGGCAGCTTGCGCCCGCCCTCGCCGCTGCGGCGCGCGGCGCGCTCCTGCACGATGAACCAGACCGCCGGCAGCAGCCAGATCGCTACCGCCAGCATGGCCAGCAGCAGCAGCAGGCGCCAGGGCCAGCCGAAGGGGGCAAACAAGGCGGCGGCCAGCACGGCCAGCACCGCCATGTCCTGCAGTCGCAGCCGCAACAGGCTCAAGCCGGCCTGGCGCAGCGGCACGCCGCCCTGGCGGTGCAGCGCCCAGACATAGATTGCTTCGCCGCCGCGCATCGGCACCAGCACGACCCAGGCGCTGTGGCGCACCATCAGGCCCCAGGCCTCGCGCCAGCCCATGCGCAGCTGGCCGCGCCATTCGGCGCGCACCCGGCCCGCGCGCAGCAGGTGGCTGGCCGCCATGCCGAGCGCCGACAGCAGCCAGACATGTAGCGGCACGCGTGCCCCGGCCAGCGCGGCCTGCTGCCAGTCGACCTGGCGCAGCATCCAGCCCAGCGCGATCACCGCCACCAGCGTGACGAGCAGACTGCTCCAGGGTTTCTTGCCTGATTTCTTGTGTTTTTCGCTCATCGCTGTCCTGTGCTGCTAGCAGCCACCATCAGCCGCGGACGCGGCGTTGATCCAGATCGGCGCTCAGCCGCCAGCCGGCGCTCAGCATGGCTGCCAGGCCGAACGCCCATTGCAGGGCCTGCACCTCCGGGTAGCCTTCGCGGGTCGTCAAGGTGGCCAGCGCGCCGAGCCACTCGACCGCCAGCGGAACCCAGACCGATATCC